>Ga0233440_1002816_pt1 | contig 13809 bp, 13 predicted proteins | sample SI_123_September_5_FD_182791 | JGI IMG/M metagenome (GOLD analysis project Ga0233440, IMG submission 182791) | Seawater microbial communities from Saanich Inlet, British Columbia, Canada - SI_123_September2016_120_MG | ecosystem: Environmental > Aquatic > Marine > Inlet | place: Canada: British... | reverse complement strand
CAAAGATACGGTAATATAGATTTGGTATTTGCACCACAGGTTACCTCTCCTTTGCGAGAAACAAAAGATATAGACGGTGCTATAGCGCAGATGCTTAGTAGTGATGCCGATTCCTTACTATCTACTGTAGAAATTGAGGATTTCTTTATTTGGAGACAAGGGTTAGAGAGTGGGCCAGAGTCTATAAATTATGATTATATGAATAGAAAACCCCGCCAAGAAATAGAGAAAAAATATTTAGAAAATGGTTCTTTTTATATATTCAAACCAAAAATCTTAAAAGATACTAATAATAGATTAGGCGGAAGAGTCTTATTGCACAAGATGGAAAAATACAAGATGTTTCAAATAGATAACGATGAAGATATTGAACTGTCAGCCGTCATTATGAAGGGGTTTGGTCTTGATGCAGGGTAACAATTATCTTGAGAGTATTTTTTCACTAAAAAATAAAACTGCAATAATTACAGGCGGATCAAAGGGGATTGGAGCTGAAATTGCGCGCGCTTTTATCAAGGCTGGTGCAAATGTTGTTTGCATATCTAGATCAGAGCCAGCAATAAAAGAGCAGTCAAATTTTTCTTATTATAAATGCGATATATCTGATTCACAGAAGTTTCAGTCTATTTGTGAATTAATTGATAGCCATTATAAAGGGATTGATATCTTGGTTAATGCCGCTGGAATTAGCCTACCAATTGATGATAAATATACTGAATTTGAGCGATTTAGCAAGACATTGTCAGTTAATCTACTTGCAACTTATCAGTGTTGTGAAATAGTATCAAAATTTATGCATAAAGGATCCTCAATTATCAATATAACAAGCATTGGTTCGATGTTGGGGTTTCCAGGTAATCCTGGCTATGTTGCAAGTAAAGGCGGAGTTATGGCATTGACAAAATCTTTAGCTATTGATTTATCTCCAATGAATATAAGGGTGAATAATATTGTGCCTGGTTACATCAGGACAGAAATGACCCAAAAAAGTTTCAAAGATAAAAAACTGTACAATGAAAGGCTAGATAGGATGATTATTAAGCGCTGGGGGTCTGTTGAGGATATTACTGGTGCGGCAATATTTCTAGCTTCTGGCTCTTCATCATATGTTACAGGCACAGACGTAATTATTGATGGTGGCTGGACAGCAAAAGGAATATAGCATGCATTTAAACCTTAATAGTAAAAAAGTTTTAATAACAGGCGCTTCAAGGGGTATCGGTTTGGCTATTGCTGAAAGCTTCCTGCAAGAAGATGCAAAAACTTGTTTGGTGTCGAGAGGATCAAATGCCTTGTTTAAAAATGAGAAAAAATTACAAAATGATTTTGGTTTAAAAAATATTTTTGCTTATAAGTGCGACTGTACTAATATTGAGTCACTTAATAGTTTGAAGGATGAGATTGGAAATAGATGGGGTGACTTGGATGTTGTTGTCGTCAATGTGGGCGATGGGAGAAGTGTGCCAGATGCCTTGCCTGATAATGAGCAATGGCAACAAACATGGAATAGTAATTTTGAATCTGCCTTACAGACGGCAAGAATTTTTTTGCCAATGTTGAAAAAGTCAGAAGGCTGCTTATTGTTTGTTTCTTCAATTGCTGGCATAGAGGCATTTGGTGCGCCTACTGACTACTCAACAGCAAAGTCGGCAATTATTGCATTAGCAAAAAATATGGCAAGAAAGCTAGCATCCGACAATGTAAGGGTGAATGTTGTCGCACCAGGTAACGTATATTTTAAAGGCAACTCTTGGGATGATAAAATCCAGAAAGATAAATGTCGTGTAGATGAAATTATCAAGTCAACAGTGCCAATGAATCGTTTTGCAACACCACAAGAGATTGCAGATTCTGCTGTATTTTTATGCTCAGATAGGGCGAGTTTTGTTACAGGGGCTACTTTGGTAGTTGATGGCGGACAAACAACAGGAGTATTTTAATGCTAGAAAAATTATTTAGATTAGATAATAAAATTATTGTCATTACTGGCGCAACGGGTTTATTAGGTAGAAAGCATGCTGAAGCTGTAGCGTGTTATGGCGGAACACCGATCTTATTAGATTTATCACAAAAAGTAATTGATAAATTTTCTAATGAATTAAATGAAAAATATAAAGTAGACTCAATTGGTTTTGCGGTAGATATTACTGATGAGCGATCTATTCAAGATAATGCTAAATTATTAATGGATAAATTTGGCAAGATCGATGGCCTAGTTAACAACGCTGCAAATAACCCAAAGGTAGAAGATAGTAAAGAGGTTAATTTTTCTAGATTAGAGAATTTCTCTTTAGATATTTGGAATGAAGATATTTCTGTTGGTTTGACAGGTTCATTTTTATGCGCAAAACATTATGGATTTGCAATTTCTAAAAACCTTAATGGCGGATCAATCGTGAATATTTCGTCAGACTTAGGCTTGATAGCTCCAGATCAAAGGTTATACGCTAAAGATGGCATCGATGATGACAAGCAAAATGTAAAGCCAGTCACCTACTCAGTTGTAAAAACAGGGTTAATAGGATTAACAAGGTATTTAGCCACTTATTGGGCCGATAAGAATGTGCGTTGTAATGCAATGTGTCCAGGTGGCGTTGAAAATGGACAGCCTAAAGATTTTTTAAGGGAAGTTAATTCAAGAATACCAATGAAAAGAATGGCGAATGATGATGAATATCAAGGTACATTATTATGGATGTTGTCTGATGCTTCTAGCTATTTAAATGGCGCAATTATTCCTGTTGAAGGAGGGCGCACTGCATGGTAGTAACCATACTGCATTTCAAATTATCAACATTAAAGACACAAAAATGCCTTCAAAGAAACTATTAATCACTGGCGGTGCCGGATTTATCGGCTCTGCGGTAATTCGTCATATTATTGAAAATACTGATCACAGTGTACTCAATGTCGACAAACTTACCTATGCAGGAAATTTAGAGTCTTTAGAGTCAGTTGAAAATAATTCAAGATATGCATTCGAACAGGTTGATATTTGTGATGCTAATGAGATCAAGCGTGTGTTTAATGAACATCAACCAGACATCGTGATGCATCTAGCCGCTGAGTCACATGTAGATAGATCAATCGATGGCCCGGGTGAGTTTATTCAAACTAACATTGTTGGTACTTATGTTCTATTAGAAGAAGCTAGGGATTATTGGTCTAATCTAGATAGTGATAAGAGAGATAACTTTAGATTCCACCATGTATCTACTGATGAAGTCTATGGTGATTTAGAAGGCACGGATGATCTGTTTACTGAAGATACACCTTATGCACCTAGCTCACCTTACTCTGCAGCTAAAGCAAGTTCTGATCATTTAGTCAGAGCTTGGCAGCGTACTTTTGGCCTGCCAACGCTCATTACTAACTGTTCTAATAATTATGGCCCCTATCAGTTCCCTGAGAAGCTTATCCCGCTAATTATTCTAAATGCACTAGAAGGTAAAGATTTGCCAATCTATGGTAATGGTAAGCAAATACGTGATTGGCTATATGTTGATGACCATGCAAGAGCATTATTACATGTAGCACTAACTGGTGAGATCAGCGAAACCTATAATATTGGTGGACATAATGAATTACAAAATATTGATGTTGTTAAAACAGTATGTATTATCTTAGATGAACTAGTGCCAAGTAAACTTAATGGTATTGATAAGTATGAACAGCTTATTACCTATGTAGGTGATAGAGCGGGACACGATGTAAGGTATGCAATTGATGCCACTAAGATTGATGAAGAACTGAATTGGACGCCAGATGAAACTTTTACAACAGGCATTAAAAAGACCGTTAAATGGTATTTAGAAAATACTGTTTGGTGTGATAGAGTTAAGGATGGCAGCTATCAAGGTGAAAGATTAGGAGTGATTAAATCATGAAAGGAATCATTTTAGCAGGCGGGTCTGGTACACGCCTTTATCCTATAACCAAGGGAGTGTCTAAACAGCTACTTCCTATATATGATAAGCCGATGGTTTATTATCCACTATCGGTACTTATGCTAGCGGGTATACAAGATATCTTGATTATTACAACCTCAGAAGATCAAGAAGGTTTTATTCGCATGCTAGGCAATGGCTCAGACTTTGGCATTAATTTAACTTACAAAATACAACCTAGCCCAGATGGACTGGCACAAGCCTTTATTATTGGTGAAGATTTTATTGGTGATGACAGTGTTTGTTTAGTCTTGGGCGACAATATATTTTGGGGACAAGGTTTCACTCCTATTTTAAAGAATGCCGCTAGTCGTAATAGCGGTGCATCTGTATTTGGCTACCAAGTCAAAGATCCAGGGCGTTTTGGTGTAGTTGCATTTGATGAAAATCAAAAAGCCATTAGTCTTGAAGAGAAACCTGAAAATCCACAATCTAACTTTGCAGTTACAGGGTTGTATTTTTATGATAACGATGTGGTCGAAATGGCTAAACAGGTTAAGCCTTCGCATCGTGGCGAGCTAGAAATCACAACGCTTAATCAAATGTATATGGAGCGTGGAGATCTTAATGTTGAGTTACTAGGTCGAGGCTTTTGGTGTATTCGTGTACATCAGGCTATCCAGTTCCAGCAAAAAATGTAGCCCTTTTAGAAATTAATTGGCTTTATGATTTATACGGGGATCGGGTTAATGCAATAGGGTTTTCAGGGCATCATCTAGGGACTGCTTTAGATGTCTCGGCATACACGCTTGGTGCTAGGTGGATCGAAAGACATTTTACAAAAGACAGGGCTTGGAAGGGGACAGATCATGGTGCGTCTCTTGAATTTGAAGGCATGAAAGATCTTGTAATATCCTTAGATGATACCTATGATGCTCTTCACTTTAAAGAGAGCGAGATACTTCCAATTGAGCAGGTTCAGCGTGATAAGCTAAAAAATAGAAAATGAATATAGCTTTTGTTCCTGTAAGGTGTGGAAGTAAATCTATACCATTTAAAAATATAAAATTATTTTGCGGAAAGCCTCTGGTTTACTGGAGTCTTCTTGCTTTGCAAAATTCTAAAAATATAGATACTGTCTATTTGGCTACAGATTGCAATGAAATAAAACAAGTTGTCAATAGTTTTAATTTTTCTAAAGTGGAAGTTTACGATAGAGATCCTAATAATTCTACAGATACTGCAACCACTGAATCGGTGATGCTTGAGTTTATAAATAGCAAGAAGTTTTCTGATGAGGACTTATTTTTATTAGTTCAGGCAACATCACCTTTAATGCAAACAAAAGATGTTGATGGATCTATTAGTCAATTTAAGGTTAAAAATTGTGATTCTTTGTTAACTTGCGTTAGGACAAAGCGCTTTTTTTGGAATGATAAAAATATACCGATTAACTATGATTATAAAAATAGACCTAGAAGGCAAGATTTTGAAGGCTTGCTAATGGAAAATGGTGCGTTATACATGTCTACAGTTGGAGAAATTAAGGATTGTGAGAATAGACTGAGCGGAAATATATCTGTTTATGAAATGGATGAATGCACCGCGGTAGAATTAGATGAAGATGATGACTGGGTGATTGCTGAAAGTTTAATGTATAAAAATATTTTAAATAGAGATAGAAATCCAGAAATTAAGATTTTTTTGACTGATGTCGATGGAACATTAACCGATGCAGGAATGTATTACGGAGAAGATGGTAATGAATTTAAGAAGTTTAATACACGAGACGGAAAAGGTTTTGAAATCTTACGCAAAGCAGGTATTAAAACTGGAATCATAACAAGTGAGAATACCAAGATAGTATCAAATCGAGCAGAAAAACTAAAGGTAGATTACCTTTATCAAGGGGTAGAACATCAAGGAAAGTTAGAAGTTGTAAAAGAAATATGTCTAATGGAAGGTGTCGAGTTGGACAATGTTGCATATATAGGCGACGATCTAAATTGCAAGGATTTGCTGATAAATGTAGGATTATCCGCTTGTCCATCTGATGCTATTAAAGAGGTAAAACTTATTCCCGGTATTAGAATATTGTCCAAATCTGGTGGGTCTGGAGCTGTTAGAGAGTTTATTGACTTAATTGTGTAAATAATTTGACTATAGACATGAATTTAAAAAACTATTAATAAAATCAATAAAATTTTAATGAATTCAGGTGTATTGTTGATTGATAAGTTGATCAGTGCACTGTATCTTTTTCTGTTATTGATTCTTATGGCATCAAAATATAGTCAAATTGATTATGGAGCTTATCAGTACGCACTTACATTAGGGATTTTAATTGGAATTCTACTTCAATTTTCAGATGAGAAGGTGGTTAAGCATTTGTTTCATGTTGAAGGCCCATCGTCAGTAATATTTTCCACAGTAATTTTAAAGTTGACACTATCTCTTATGGTGCTTTTGACTTATTTTTTATTACAATTATTTTCATTAATAGATGATTTGATTGCCGGCTATTTACTGTATTTTTTGTTGGCAGGAATATTGATTAACCTCCCTTATGCTATGATGGTTTACTTTGACTATCGGTTGAATTCGAAAGAAAGAGCGAAGGCGATGATAGCAGGAAATACTCTGGCGTTTCTACTACAATTGTATTTCATTTTTAATGGTTATGATATAGAGTATGTTGCAATTTCAGTGTTATGTGGCGCATTTATTACTAGCACTGTAATTTTAATAACGTTTATAAGGCTTAAGTTAGATATTAAGGTTATTATTAATAGACCCCAGATTAGCAATATCTTTCTTAGAAGTGTTCCGTTTACTTTAGCTGCTGCCGCACATATGATTTATATGAGAGTAGATCTATTGATGATCGAATATTATATGGAATACTCTTCAGTTGCAATATATTCCGTTTCAACGCAATTAATGTCCTTGGTGGTAATACTCATATATCCGTTACAAGTGGCATTATTTCCTTATCTATTAAAATATAAAGATAAAGGGGATGATGTGTATTTTAAACACTTCAAAAATTTAACAACAATTTTAACCTGGGTTGGCATGACGTTTGCCGTAGTTGGTGTGTTACTCATTGATCCATTTGTGGGCTATTTTTTTGGGGAGGCTTACAGTCCTATTAGTAACTTTTTTTATATTCATATGATGTCAGCAGTCATATTATACAATTCCGCTTTAAGAAGTTCACACATAACGTTAATCAAAAAAGGCTACATACTTCTCTATTCCCAGATCGCGAGCTTGGCGCTAAACATCGTATTTAATTATCTCCTTATTCCTGTATATGGCCTTCAAGGGGCGGCTTTTTCTACTCTTGTTACTATCACAGGATCATTATTAATAAGTAATTATTTTTTCTTGTGCACTAAACCCATTTTTTGGGTTCAATTAAAAGCGTTTTATCTTAAGAATTTTAAATTAATAGCAATCCTTAAGGAGTACAGGTGATTATTCAAAGAATTTTATTTTTATTAATCCTAGTCTCTTCTCAAGTTTATGCCGATCCATATTTTCAAAAAAATAAATTATTTGAGGGTGGTCGATTTCCGGGCTTAGGTGTAACAAACAAAGGTACTGTGTTGGCATTTTGGGGAGATAAGCAACTTCTAGTGAGGCGTAGTATAGATAAAGGAAAAACCTTTGGTCGTGATATTGTTATTGCCAAAAAAGGGATTAATGGTGGCGGCGTTATTGTTGAAAGAGATAGTGGGAGGATTTTAGCTTTTTCTCAATCTAAGCATCCTCCTGCTGAAAGTTTTATTCACGAATCGAATGATGATGGTTTAACGTGGAAAACTTCAAAACTAAAGATATTGAACAAAGAGGGAAAAGGTCAAATACAGTTGCATTTTTCTGGGTCAGGTATTGATCTTAGGTCTGAAAAATGCACAGGTCGTATTATTAGACCCACACGTGTATATGGCACAAAAGATGGTTACAATAATGCGATATATAGTGATGACGGAAGTCAATGGACCGCTAGTAAAAAATTTCCAATTTCGGCGACAGGCGAGGGAGCTATTGTAGAATTGGATAATGGGGATTTGCTTTATAGTTCCAGAAAGCATTGGTTTGATAGTCAAAAAAATGCATCCCCTTTTCGATTATTTGCCTATAGTACGGACTGTGGAGAGACTTGGAAGAATCCTTTCGAATCAGAAGATTTGTTTGATGGCCCAAGATACAGAGGCTTGAGCAAGGGGAAGGGTGCAACTCACCAAGGGCATTTTGGATTAATGGGGGATTTGTCTAAGCTGCATTTAGATGGGATGGAGGTGTTATTACATTCAAACATATATGATATTGAATCAGACTGGGAAAGACAAGGCTTAACTATTTGGGCAAGTATGGATAGAGGTGTATCATGGCCTATTAAACGTACGATTCATGCTCGACCAAGTGCATATTCATCATTGCAAGTGTTCCAAAATGAAAAGGAAAATATGAATAGCATGATTATGGTTCACTTTGAAGGTGGTGAGAAGAAGGAATATGAAGGCTCGTATTTTTCAATTTTTAATCTTCAGTGGCTTCTTAATGGAAAAAATTAAATAAATATATATAAAAAAATTATTAGAAATAAAAAGTATCTTTTTTTATGCTCTTCTAAATATACTATATTTAATGCCATTAACATGGTATTAAACAATCCAGATAAGTATAAAAAAGCAGATATTGTTGTCTTTCATAGGACAGGCGATATGAAAGAAGTTTCAAGAATACTGGATGAAAATAAAATATTTACTAATATTTACAACTTTCCATACATAAATAAATTAAATGTGATTTATTTATTACTGGTATTTATCTTTCCAAGATATTTAATTCCACGATTGTGCTTGAACAATGAATCAAATATTTTTAAAAAAAAGCATTATGACATCTTAATTTCACAAAACCATTTGTACGCATCGTTTTTTAATAGACTAAGTAAAGGTAGTGAAGTGCACTTTATTGAAGATGGATTGAGTTCGTACACTAGTCGTACAGTAGACCCTAAACAAAGGTCTTGGTACTTTACTTTGGCCAATAGGTTTCTTTTTCGTGGAGGTTTAATTTCTGCCGTAAAAATTCAATATTTATATTGGCCTTCAATGTATATGGGTGAGTTTATTGGCATACAGCAGTTACCTGTATGTAAACCCAAGGATTTGCATATCTATAATCATATATTTAAATATGAAATAAATAAAATATATGATGATTGTAAGTTTGTATACCTTGGGACGCCATATAGTGGCCTATTAAAATTAGTGTCAAAAGACCAATGCATCTGCAATGATTTTGAGACTAAGGCCAAGTATATTGTTGATAGTGCAATAAGGACTGCTAAAAATAAAGATTTTATCTATCGTAAACATCCGGTTGAAAATATAGATGAAGAAGGTTATGCAAAAATTTGCAAAATAGATATACTAGAAAATATGTGGGAGGTTGAGTGTGGTAACTCAATCACCAGCGATCATATGATTGTAAGTTTTTTTTCAACAGGAATGTTCACGCCAAAGATTTTATACAATCAAGAGCCGTATTTAGTTTTTCTTTATAAAATTCTTGATGTTGATTTTTTTAATGCAGATAATCTTGTCTTTGAATTGAAGAAAATGTACGATAATCCCTCGAAAATAATGACTCCAGAGAGTTTGGGTGAGTTGTGTGTAATTATTAAACAGCATGAGCATGTTAAAATTATTTAAAGGATTTCCAAGTAAGTCAATCATGATGCTATTGCTAAATCTGCAATTATTTATATTTGTAGCTTTGCTTTCAGTTCTTTGGATGGATTTTTCAAAAGAATTTTACCAGACTATTTTGATAGTTGTTTTTTTTGAATGTTTGTTGTTGTCGCTTACTAGAGGTGTTTTTAACATATATCAATTGTTTTTGTTAATGATGTTTTTGTTTAACATAATACAGCCTGTATTTGAGTTTTTTGGATGGTACAGTTATCCTTTGAATGATATGATAATGATTGGTTCTAGTATTAAAGAGCCAATTGAAGATGAGACTTTGGCAGAGACTTACAGGGTTCTTATTACAATGTTAATGGGGTCCTCTATAGGGTGGCTGATTAGTATTTTAAAATTTACTGAAAGTTCTAATGGTGTTGCTAGATCAATGCTGATAGTGGTTGACCGTCATAGAAAAATATATAAAAATCTATTTTTTTTATTATTATTGTTAGCTACTTTATTCAATGGGGTGCAGTTGTTTTTTTCTTTGAAGGTTGGTTATGTACAAGCAATGCATTTACAAACTTTAAGTGGAGATATGCCATTAATTTTAAGAGTTTCAGAAATTTTTTATCCATTGATAGGGTTCATAATGCTTTATTTGTCTACAAGTAGGCGTAATTATGTGCTGTATTCTTCTCTTTTCTTGGTACCTTATCTGATTCAACTTTTTACTGGGCTAAGGGGTGAGTTTGTTGCAATATTTCTGACCATTATGTTTATTTATCATTATCGTTATGGATTTTCTAGCATGAAGGGTATTTTCTTAAAGGGCGTGTATTTATTTTTCTTTATGAGTGTTATGGGTATATACAGGTTTTCTGGTGAAGAGGGTATTTATAATGCCTTAAGTAGCATCCCCATTTTTGATTTAATTATTAATCTACTGGCTGTTAATGGGTCTAGCATAGGGGTAATTGCTTACACTATACAATTAAAAGATGAATTTTTTAATAATACTCCATTTTTATTTGGCTATATATTTGCAATATTTTCTTTTGCGCCAAACTATACTTATGTGGGCCTTCAAGAAAAAGACTATTTAGCTCAGCATGTAACCTACCTTTTATATCCTGAAAAACTATATGGTGGCTCCACTATAGGTACCGCTATGGGCGCTGAATTTTATGAGTTTTCAAATGGCAATTTTCTTATTATATTTATCTTGAGTGTGTTAATTTTATATATTGCTGGTTACTTTATTAATAATTTATACCGAAGTAAATTTATGTTTTATATGGGTGCATTGTATATCCAAGTTTTACTTTTATCACCACGTGGATCAGTAATGAAAATATTTAATAAAGAGACTTTGATAGTTGTGATTGTTTTCTCAATTATCGTCCTTATTTCCAAGCTGAGAATAATAAAACATTCCAAGTTACAAAAAACCATAATAAAACAATAGTTTTTACTTAAATATTAAAAGAAGGAGAGATATGAAAATAGCACTAGTTGTTCCATTAGACTTTACAGCAGCCCTTTGTTGTGAAGAGTGGATTAAAGATTTAAAAATACGTTCTAATGATGAATTAGTTGTAATCGGTGAGCATGATGCTAACTCGAAAGAGTATGCCGAAACTTTAAAAGGTTGGGGTGTTAATTTTGAAAGGGTTTCAATGACAAGGCATATTAATCCGTGGCGCGACATTATGTACACTATTTCGCTATACAGAATTTTTTCTAAATATAATGTTGATACTGTCTTGAATACATGTACAAAACCCAATATTTATGGCCCAATTGCTGCAAAATTTGCAGGAGTGAAATGTGTTCAAACTTCAGTTTGGGGCAGGGGGACAGCATATTTAGATGAGGCAACAGTTTCAAGAAAATTACTTAAGTCTGTCTTAGATGTATTGTATCGACTTTCATTTTCGTTGTCTACATACACATGGTTTACAAATAGAAATGACATGGAGTACTTTATTAACAAAGGTATTGTAGATTCAAAAAAAACAATCTTAACTAGAAATTATATCGATGTTGAGAAGTATTCACCAAGGGTGTTAACTACTGAGAAAAAACAAAATTTAATGAATGAGTTGGGTTTATTAGAATCCGATAAAGTTGTTATATCTTCCGGTAGGATGATTTGGCCAAAAGGCGTTAGAGAGTTTGCAGAAGCTGCAGTTATTTTGGAAGAAGAATACCCGTATATAAAATTCTTGTTAATTGGTGCAGAGGAGCCTACTAGCCCAGATACAGTTCCAGTTGAATATCTTCAAAAACATTCAAATTCCACTAACTTTAAGTGGCTTGGATTTAGAACAGATATGCTAGACCTTTACGCATTAAGTGATTTAGCTGCTCTACCATCTTATTATCGAGAAGGTGGGTATCCACGCGGACTTACAGAGCCAATGGCAATGGGTAAGGCTGTCATTGCAGCTGATACACCGGATTGTCGCTCTCCAGTTGAAGATGGAAAAAATGGCTATATTGTCCAGCCTAAAAATTCAGTTGAACTGGCGAAAAGAATTTCTACTATATTATCCGATGACACTTTAATTTCTAAATTTGGCGCTTACTCTTTAAATAAAGCCAGGACGGAATATGATGAAAGGGTGGTAATAAAGGAGATGACTGATGAGTTTTTTGGTCGTATTTCAACTAATTGAAATTAAAGAGAGAGGCGAATGTTTTATAGTTTCATAAAAAAGCACGTGCATAGATTGTGATTGATAATCATCTGCTATATTATCGCGGGCGTGTCGCTCTTTCAGAGCTGTTAATTGCTAGCGGTGTTAAAAAAGGTGATTACGTAGCAATTCAAGCATATACATGCAGTGCGGTTCCTGAAGGGGTTTTTGCAGTAGGTGCAAAGCCACTTTATATAGATGTTGTTAAAAAAGGCGTAACAATGTCACCTGATGATTTAGAGCTGAAATTAGAGGGTTTAAGGAGTGTTAAAGTCATAGTAATTCAGCATACATTTGGAGTTGTTAGTGATGTAGAAAGGATTTTAGAAATTTCAAAAAAATACGGTTTAACGGTAATTGAGGACTGTTGTCATTCATATAATTCAGAGTTTAAAAATAGTAAGGTCGGAAACTTTTCAGATGCAAGTTTTTATTCTTTTGAGTGGGGGAAGCCTATATCGCTAGGCCTTGGTGGAGCTGTTAAGGTGAATAATAAAAAAATTCTAGAACGACTCAACAAGCAGTATGATTTGCTAATCAATCCGCCTCTTTTGACCGAGTTTCAATTATTCATTCAAAGGACCGCCTTTTTCTTATTGTACAGTCCAAGAACGTATTGGCTGGTCAAGCGCTTATATCATTTTTTTTCAAAATATGGGATCATTAAAGGAAATCATTCTACTTGTGAAATTGACCAAAGGTCAAAGGAGTTTGATTATAAAATTTCAAGAATTCTTAAGCGTAAGCTAGTAAAAAAAATGAATAAATTAAGTCTTTTTGAGGATAAAAGTCAAAAAGTAGTTTCTGTATATGAACAAAATTTACTTGAGTTAACTGGTGTAAAAAAAATAAAGATTTTGCCCGAATCAAAACCAATTTATGTTCGTTATCCGCTTTGGGTATCGAATAAAGAGAAAACTTCCAGTTTAGCTTATGAGAACAAAGTTGAGATTGCTAGTTGGTACTCTAGCCCAGTGCATCCGTATGTTGATGATCAGCTATCTAGTGTTGGATATCAGATGGGATCTTGTCCGAATGCTGAGCAGTCGAGCAAACACATTGTATCTCTTCCATTGTCACATGGGTTAAGCATGGGTTTCATTAATAAACTTAAAAAAACCATTGTGTAAATCATGAAAATTATAAATGGAAAATCACTAAAACCAAACCATAAATATTTCTTAGAATGTGCAAAAATTCATTCTAAAGAGATACCAGGAGGCTTCTTACCAACTCTTGGGCTTGATTTTTTATCCAGTCTTTATGAGATTTTTTCAAAATCTAAATATTCATTTCTATTATTGGCAATTGAAGATTCTAGAGTTGTGGGATTTATTGCAGTTTCTCTACATACGAAATTATTTTTTAAGGAATATCTATGGACACAAAGCTATAAAAATTTTTACAAAATACCAATTTCAACTTTTGGCAAAGTGTTTATAAAAAAAATTGTCGAAGTGTTGAAGTACCCATTCGAAGGCAATATAAAAGAATATGATTTTGTTTCAAATTCTG
>Ga0233440_1002792_pt1 | contig 13913 bp, 14 predicted proteins | sample SI_123_September_5_FD_182791 | JGI IMG/M metagenome (GOLD analysis project Ga0233440, IMG submission 182791) | Seawater microbial communities from Saanich Inlet, British Columbia, Canada - SI_123_September2016_120_MG | ecosystem: Environmental > Aquatic > Marine > Inlet | place: Canada: British... | reverse complement strand
AAGGTAATTTTGTAATACACAAAGAGCATGTTGCCAGGGACGAACAGGTATTACTAAAAGAACAGGTATTACTAAAAGAACAGGTAGTCTATATCATTAGAGATATTAGAGATGTTTTAGTGTCTGGTTTCTATCACAATCATCGATGGCTAAATGATGAAAAAATCAATAACAACATAATAGCAAGGTTGTATTTTTATGCTCAGATAAAAAGACTAAATAATAAGTGGCAAGGAAGTTACTGGAATGAGATAAAGTATAATGCACGGTGCCTGATTAAAAGAATGGTAGGCTATAATTTCGAAAAAATAAGGATTGGTAATTGGAGTAATCATGTGAATTATTGGTCTAGCAAAGATTTTGTAGTTGTGCGGTATGAAGATCTTTTGAAAGATACAAAACACGAACTGAAAAGAATACTAAGTGAGTTAGAAATCAATGCCAATGACACAATTATAGAGGATGCTGTAAAAAAGCAGAGCTTTGCAAAAAAGAAACAAGACTTTATTGACGCAGGTGATGAGTTGAATACAAAATTCCTAAGAAGTGGAAAAATAGGGGCATGGAGAAATCTTCTACCTCCTAATGTTGTAGAAATCATTGAAAAAGAGCACGGAGCTGTTATGAATAAATATGGATATAAACTTGAACACGATCAAGGTGAAAAATGAAGTTACATATCGGATGTGGAAAAAAATACCTTTCTGGATACAAGCATATAGATGTGATTGACTATGATCATATTGACTTTGTAAGCGACGCACGAGAACTAAATGTAATCGCGAATGAGTCGGTTTCTGAAATTTATGCATGCCACATACTAGAACATGTCGCACGTAATGATGTTCTGGGTGTGCTGAAAGAATGGGGGCGTGTTTTGCAATCTGGCGCAACTCTGCGCATTGCGGTGCCGGACTTTGAAGCAGTAGTTGGAGAGTACATTGAAAATAGAAACTTAATGAGTTTCCAAGGGTTACTCTATGGAGGTCAAACTTATGATTATAATTTTCATCATGTTGCCTTTGATTATAAAATGATTAAAAACCTCCTTGAAGAAAGTGGATTCTGCGAAGTTCAGCGCTATGACTGGCAGGATTTCCTACCTACTGAAGGGTTTGATGATTATAGTCGTTCATATTTACCACACATGGATTTTGAGAATGGTAGATTAATGAGTCTGAATGTGATTGCGACAAAGAAATAATACTTCAGAGTGTCACTTATTATTAGGATAGAAGTAAATTAAAAATAGGATGGGAATGCCAAATGAAAGGAGTTAGACAAAAACTGTTAAAATTTTATGTAATTTATATCAAAAAGGACAAAAAACGAACCGCTTATTACAACTTTATTGATAAAGGAGGAGAATTGCTTCGCTCGGATTACCCACTTAAAAAAGATTCATTAATTATTGATGTAGGCGGATATATTGGCGACTTTGCTTTTGAAATGACACAAAAGTTTGATTGCAAAATTGATGTATTTGAGCCTGCAGAGCAGTACGCTAAAAAGATTAGAAGTCGGTTTGCATCTAATAATAAAGTCAAAGTAATACAAGCAGGGCTAGGTTCAACAGAAAGAAGTGAAATTATTAGTATTGCAGGGCTTGGTAGTAGTATATTTGAGGGAGATTTTAAAGGGGAGACTTCCAAAGAGAAGATTAGAATAATGTCGATTATTGATTATATTCAGGCAGAAGGTTATTCAAAAATAGACTTATTGAAAATAAATATTGAAGGAGGTGAGTTTGAATTATTAAACGCCCTTTTAGATCGGCCTGATCTGATAAAGAAAATTAAGTACTTTCAAATCCAGTTTCATGACTTCGTTCCCGATGCTTTGAAAATGAGAGCGGAAATTCAGAGACGGCTTTCTGAAACGCATAAGGTTATGTGGAACTTTCCCTTTATTTGGGAAAGCTGGGAAAGAATTCAATAATGATTGACCTAGTCCATATAGGGGATTACAAAACAGGTACAAGCTGGTGGCAACAGCAGGTATTTGCTTCGCATCCTGACATTTATTATTTGGATGATCCAGGCACTCATCCAGAAATAGCATCCCTAATGCACCATCTGGTCGATTCAAGGGATCTTGACTTTGATGCTAAGATGTTTCGGGATGAGTTTTCGAAAGCACTAGATGCTATTGATTGTGATAGTAAGAAAAAAGTTATTTGTCGTGAAGCGCTTTCCGGCACCTACCCGAATGGTGATCATGTCAAGAGAACGGCAGAACGGCTGTATTCAGTATTCGGAGAGGTAAAGGTTTGCATTGTTATTCGAGAACAGTTTTCGATGCTCAATTCCATTTATAGCCAGTATATAAAAATTGGAGGGACACTCAGTTTCGAAGATTTCGTTTACGATCCGATTGTTTCTCCGGGACTCATTGAAAAGCTGAAATATCACAAAATCATCAATATGTATGCAGAACTTTTTGGCCAGAATAATATTTTTGTCGGGTTGTTTGAGGATTTCAAGTCGGATAATGAACTATTTGCAAAGCGAGTTTTTGAATTTATTGGCTGCTCTGATGACTGGAGGTTTGCTGCGCAAGAACTAATTGTCAATCCATCATTAAGAAAGCCGGGACTGGAAATTCAACGATTTATTAATCGGTTCTTACGTAATGATTTAAATCCGAGTATGCCAATACTTCCATTAGATAGGTTGGCAGGTGTTTTTTTAAGTGGTGAGAAAAAAAATAAGTTATTGGACAGTACAAGGGGTCGCCTTATTTATAGTAAAGTGGGACGTGATGATGATCTAGTATTGCGATATGCAATTAACTTTGCACTAACACTTCATGTATCAAAATTATGCGAACGCATCCAGTTCGGATCTAAACTAAATGTTCCGCGCAGTATTTTTGATTGTCTTATTAGTGAGTTTGTGGAATCAAACTTACAGTTACTCGATAAGTATGCCCTTCCAGTTGATAAATATGGTTGGTCGTTATGAGCCAGATTGCCTTTGCCGTAACGCAAGACTTTATGCAAAACAGGCTGTTTGATATCACATCGGCGAGAGATAATTGTCTGGAGCGTTTTGTGGTGCTTAAACAGACGATTGGATTAATCGGTATAAGTTGCGATACCCTTGATACCTGCTCTGCCGCATCAATTGATGTTCTTGTTTGTTCGGATATTACTTCAAACCTGAGGGAGATATTAAACCTAATCAAATTAAACTCCACGATTAGAATCCTTTACTTACCAACTGAGCCCCCCGTTGTATCATGTTTGCATGATAGTGATTTTCTTGGAAGGGTACCGTTTGATCGTGTTTTATTCTGGAACGACGAATTTGCTCGCCATTACAAGCATGCAGTGAAGTGCAACATCGGTCAGCCAATCATTAACCTTGAGCTAATTCCATTTGTTGACTTCAATGATAAAAAGTTTCTTTCGGTTATAACATCCAGTAAGTTAATAAAACATGAAAATGGAATACACAAAGAACGATACAAGGCGTTTGAATTCTTCTCTAAAAAACCAGAAGGTCTGGAATTGTTTGGAGCTGGATGGGAAGAAGTGGAGATGCCCTTTGTTAAAACATCCTATAAAGGAATGTGTGAAGGTAAAAAGGATGTACTGAAAAACTATAAGTTTTCAATTTGTTTTGAGAATGCTAAAAATTATCCGGGGTTAATTACCGAGAAGATATTTGATTGTTTTGCAGCAGGAACGGTGCCTATTTATTACGGCCCTCCCAATGTGCAGGATTACATTCCTTTGAATTGTTTTATAGATTTCTGCAGTTTTGGTGGGTACGAAGAGCTGTATCAGTTTCTGGTTAATATGACCGAGGTTGAGTATCAGGTATATCTGGATGCGGCAAAAGCATTTATTAAAAGTAAAGAATATTACGAGTTCACATCAAAAAGATTTGCAGAAATCGTATCAGAGCAAATTCAGGCTGTTTTAAAAGAGCCAAAACCAAACAGAACTGTGCTTAGTTTTAAATGGTCTTTATTTAAGATTGTGTTAAGAAATCCATTATATTTCTTGAAAAATCTAAAACAGTGTAGACGGTTTTTATTTGATCTTTTCTTTTCTTAAAGGTGTTCGGTTATGAAGACTAAATGTTTATTGATCGGTGGCTGTGGCTTTATAGGCTCTCATTTATCTCGTAAACTTACTATGTTGGATCGTAGTGTTACGGTTCTTGATAGAAGAAATCCACCGGAGAAGGAGAGGATGAACGACATTTCGTATATTTCTGGAGACTTTTCTAATGCTAAATTGATGGAGCAGCTAGTTTCAGAGCATGATGAAATTATTCATCTGGCTTATGCAACTACACCTAATACATCTTTTTATAATCTGCTGGCTGACCTTGATCAGAATCTACACCCTGCTATTCATCTTTTTGAAGCTGTAGCTAGAAAAGGTGCTAAATTATTGCTAGTTTCATCTGGTGGCACGGTTTATGGGGAGGCTATTTCAGCACCTATTTCTGAAAATCATCCGACGCAGCCAATTTCTCCTTATGGTATTACTAAGCTTACATTGGAAAAATATGCTTTTCTATATGCAGTTACAAAAGGTTTACAGGTAGTCTGTGTCCGACCTTCGAATCCATATGGAGAAGGGCAGTTGCCATTTATCGGCCAGGGTTTTATTTCTACGGCAATGGCTACAGTCTTACAAGGAGATGAAGTTACTATTTTTGGCAAGAGTGGAACTATTCGTGATTATATTTATATAGATGATTTGGTTAATGGGATGGTTGTAGCTTTAGATAAAGGAAAGATAAACGAGGTATATAATATTGGTTCAGGTAGCGGGCTGAGTAATTTTCAGATCATCAATGAATTTCGGCCATTATTTGAAAGATCTGGCGTTGATATCAATGTATGTCACGCCCCTGAACGACCTTTTGATGTTAAGGTAAATATATTAAACTCTCAAAAATTGCACTCTCTTGGATGGATGCCAGCTACTTCTATCAATAATGGACTGGAGAGAACACTTGATTGGCTGAAAATAATACAGTCTAATAAAAAAAAGTTGTTATGAGTGGCGCTACTTTCACAAAAGATATGCCAAAAGTGAGCGTGATAATGTCTCTTTATAATAGTGAAAAGTATCTTAGGAAGGCTATTGATAGTGTGCTTTCACAGACTTTCACGGATTTTGAATTTATTATTATTGATGATGGTTCACAGGATAATGGTGCGGGTATTGTGCAAACATACAGCGATCCACGAATTAGTTTGATTTTCCAGAGAAATACAGGCCTTCCTTCTGCCTTGAACAACGCAATTGAAGTAGCTAAAGGTGATTTGATAGCTAGAATGGACCCCGATGATATCTGCCTACCTAATCGTTTTGCCAGGCAGTTCGATTACTTGTTGCATCATCAAGATGTATCAATTGTGGGGTCTGCTGCCATCTGTATTGATGAGAGTGGAAAAGAATTGGGCCACATTAGAATGACACCATTTCATGCTTTAGGCGAGTCAGTATCTCCTGAATCTCCATGTATTCACCCCTCGGTTATGTTTCGGCGTTCAGTATTTAATAGTGCTGGTGGGTATCCAGGAGAGATGAGATATGGAGGAGAGGATGCTATTCTTTTCAACAGAATACTTCCTTTCGGCTCCATTGCAAATTTATCTGATCCGTTGATATATTATCGTCTAAGTAAAACTTCAATGAGTCAAAAATCGAGGAAGTTTAATCACTTATTACGTAAAATAATTAGTAAAAAGATCATTGACAGGACTGTGAGTAGTAGTGACTTGAATCGATTGGCCAAGGAGTATAGGTGTTCAAAAGGCGAATCATTTGGTTATTATTTGTATATTGGCAAGCTACTTCTTGCAGGTGATGATGGTGAGAACGAATCAAGGTTATACCTATTTAAAGCGTTAAAAAATTATCCCTTGTCTCTACATTGTTGGTTAGTCTTTGCAAGTAGTTTTCTTCCTTCAAAATTTTATGGAAAGCTTCGTCATTACTGGAAAAATAGATAGCCATGAATAGTTTTTTACATATCAAGGATTGTATGTTAATTCAAAAGGAAATTCATTAATATGAATGATTTAATCAGTAAGCGCTATCTTGAGAAGGATTATTTAGATAATAATCCAACATGGGATATGGAAGATAGTCTGTGGAAAGCAAGTAAGGTCACAGAGATACTTAAAAGAAACAACTTGACTCCATCAGAGTTTTGTGAAGTTGGGTGTGGCGCAGGTAGAGTGCTCAGCTCACTTAAAAATGATTTTCCAAATGCTAACTATAGTGGCTATGATATCGCTCCTGACGCGGAGCAGTTTTGGCGTAGTCTTCGGTTATTAGAGATAGAATTATATGTTGGTGATTTTTTTCTACTGAACAATAAAAAACGCGAAGTTGTTATGTTGTTAGATGTACTGGAGCATGTTCCTGATCCACATCAATTTCTAGTTAACATAAAGCCATCCGCAAATTTTTTAGTTATACATTTTCCATTGGATTTGTCAGCTTTAAGTGTTTTGCGAGAAACGCCTTTATTGCATGTGCGCCGAAAGGTTGGGCATATACACTCCTTCACAAAGGGTCTTGCTCTTGAGTTGTTAGATGAATGTGGCTTAGAAGTGATAGATTGGCAGTACACAGAAGCCGCATTTTCCGCTCCACAACGCAAACTTAAATCAAAAATATTTTCCTGGTTTCGTTGGTTTTTTTACCTGTTTAATAAAGATATCGGCGTTCGTGTTTTGGGAGGTGAGACGCTAATGGTGCTTGCAAAGGCAAAGCAATCTTCACTTTAATTACAATATTATAGAAGTATGGTTGAGTTAGTAACATTAACAACAATAGCTCTTTCTATATTGTCTATTATCATCTCTCTTATTGTGTATGGTAGCATTCGAGAGAAAGTTAAATATTCTGTTGTTATAGATTTTGTTGCCTTTTTAACCCTTGTTGATATTTTTTTATGGAATTTGATGCCGGCAATACTAAGGTTATTTAGTGGTGGTCAGCATGAAATAAGTATTGGTGTTAGTCCAGTTGAGATGCTGGAGGTTTATACTATAGAATTCATATCTTTACTGTTATTTTATATTGCTTTTATTGCAATTTTCCGCGTGACAAAACTAAATTTTGTTTATTTTAGATTGAATTCAATCAGAAAAATTATTTATCGTAACAAAAGTCAAGTGTCTAATCTTTACACGCCTTATTTTTCATCAAAATTAAAGCCTTTTAAGTTATTTTCCATATTTATTATTGCATTGGGTGTGTATTTTGAAATTCAGAAATTAGCCTTGGGTGGGCAAGTCGGTATTACGCCAGCACTTGACTGGATTTTAGTGCCTGTTGTTACTAAATCATCATTTATTTTTTTGTTACATTTTGTTTTTATAAATAAAATAAATTCGCGACAATCGATGGGGAGTGTGTTGTTTGTGGTGACCCTATTCATGTTACTTGGTTTGGGGGCAGCGAACGGGTCTCATGGCAATATTGTTGCCCCTGTCCTTTACATTATATTTTATAATATATTTCATAATATGAATCGTGCTACTATATACGTATCTCTTTTCTTAATTGCTTTCCTTTCACTGTTTTATGAGGAAATGCATCAAGTTAGGGCTTACGCTAGTATGGCTAATGTAGAAAATATTGGAGCATTTGAAAAGCTTAATCTGATTTTGAATTCAGATTCTGCTGTTTCTGAAACGCACACTCCTGGGTCTTCTTTCTTGGATAAAGTTGAATGGAGGTTTGGTGAAAACTCAAGGAAGTCAGTTGGCTATGTAAGAATGTACGACAAAGGTGAATCCGCTGGATTTCTTCCATTGATAAACTCACTGCATTTACTCCCGCGATCATTTTTTCCAGAAAAACCAACTCCTGGCAGTGTCGATGGCACAGAGTTAGGGATGGGTATACGATTAATGCATTATGAACTTGTAGGATCTTTATGGAATATGAGTGGTTTTTTTACTGGGTTACATTCATATTGGGAGCACGGTTTACTTGGCGTTATTATTACCTCTGTACTCGTCGGCGTATACTCTGCAATACTTTTAATACTTTTTGGCAATATGATTTATGTAGGCTTACCATTAATCATCATTATGAATGATACCTGGTGGTGGGCTCTGCCAAAGTTATGGTCATATGAAGTTTCAATCCAGCTGTTTAACATATTAATACCTTTTCTTGTTATTTGGTATGGTTTTAAATTTTTATACATAATGGTAAAAAATGGAATTCGCTTCATTTTAATTAAGGATTAGTGTAGTGTTTAAAAAAATGAATCTAATTATATCTTTATGGTTGAATTGATAAAATGAACAAAGTAATAGTCAGAATAGTTGGCGGTATTGGTAATCAGCTTTTCTGTTATGCTGCCGCGCGTAGGCTGGCAATAGTAAATAATGCAGAATTAATCATTGATAACGTCAGTGGCTTTACTCATGACTATAAATATAGGCGGACCTATCAGCTTGATCATTTCAATATTACGGCTCGTAAGTCCTCGTCTTGGGAAAGGCTGGAGCCGTTCGAGCGTTATCGCCGATGGGTAATGCGTAAAGTATCCTCTTTTAAGCCATTTGAGATGAGAGCTTTTATCAAAGAAGAGAGAATGGATTTTGATCCGAGATTTCTTGATATTAGAGTTTCTGGAAAAATATATCTTGAAGGTTATTGGCAAAGTGAAAATTATTTTAAGGATGTAGAAGGTTTAATTCGTGATGACTTGCGTATTTTAACTCCAGTTGATTTGCAAAATAGAAAAATGGCAAGCGTAATAAATTGCTGCAACAGTGTTGCTCTTCATGTGCGCTGGTTTCATGATCCAAATTCTAGTGGAGGCGTTAACAATCTGGTTGATGGCTACTACAAACGTGCCATAAAGTTGATAAAGAAGCGGGTGCCAAATGCACATTTCTTTATATTTTCTGATGACCCAATAGCGGCACAGCAGCGAATTGGCCTTCCTGACAATCAGGTGACGCCTGTTTTTCACAATCAAGGCGATGAACATGCTTATGCGGATATGTGGCTAATGTCGCAATGCCAGCATTTCATTATTGCCAATAGTAGTTTTAGCTGGTGGGGAGCCTGGTTATCTAAATCTATGAACAAGACAGTTATCGCTCCTGCTCTTGAATTGCGTGAAGGAGAATCTTCTTGGGGATTTGATGGGCTTATTCCAGATGAGTGGATTAAATTATGATTAAATTAAGTGGTAAATAATCAACAAAGTATGACAATTTTAATAAATTCATTAGGAGTGCAAGATTCAGGTGGAATTTCTGTTTTAGACAAGTTTATATTAAAAGATTAATAATTTCATTTATGCTTAAAAGGTCTGAACATGTTGAGATCCAATCTATACATGTTAAAAAATATTTATCAGATTTTATTAATGTTAATAAAAATAATTTTTATATCAAAAGTGATATTGGCGTCTTACGAAAAGACTTTCAAAGTCCAAAAAAATATGATTTTCACAATAAGATAAATTTTTCTCTATTATTGAGACGCTGGGATTGCACGTAATAGAGGGTATTAAGAATTGTATTATTACTATTAGCCCAGATGAAAAGTACGCTAATGCAGTTTATGGGGAAAATATGCTTAAATATGAGTTATTTAATAAAGATACTTTGTTTGACATCATAATGACTGTAATAAATTACAAGAAGTCTTACTAGTGAGAAGATTTTATCCATACAAGATGATTTAAGGAAAAGTGAAATGAAAAAGTTTAGTAGTATTTTAGATGTATTTAATGAGGTTTTAAATGTTCAAAAATAAAATTTTACTAATTACAGATTAGCAGGAGTGCTTTATTATTTCAGATTGTTTGTCTCCTAAAAAAATATCAGATAAAAAGACTTTTGATATTTAAAGCTATCGATTGGTACATTATTTAAGGTCAGCATTAAAGAGAGAGAGAGTTGTAAAATGAAAATAATTCATATTGTGGAAAGTTTAGATGTTAGTCATGGCGGCCCAGCCATCTGTGTTCCATTGCTAGCTAAGCATTTAAATAGTATAGGTTGTAGTAGTGTAGTTTTAAGTGTGCAAGCTACAAAAGAAGAAAGTGATTCGATAGTAAGTAAAGATGAGCTGAAAATTGTCAAAGTGCCTTTAACAGGATTTAAAAAAATAAAATACTCATCAAAATTAAAGTCTGAAATTATAAATGAAATAACAAAAGACACAATAATTCATGTTCATAGTATTTGGACATATCCTTCATATGCTGGATATAAAATTTCTAAAGACTTTGGGGTTCCTTTAGTGGTTTCTGTTAGGGGGACTATGTATAAATGGGCAATGAATAAAAGTAAATATGTAAAGCTAGTTGCTATGTGGCTATATCAAAGAAGAATACTAAATTATGCTAACAAGATACATATAACAGAAATAGGTGAGAAAGAAGCCATGGAAAATATTGGTATTTTTAATGATAAGATGCTGGTTCCTGACGGGGTGTCAATTGGAAATAAACCCGATGATTTAAATAAAAAAATATTAAAATCAGTAGAATTTAATAAAAATAAAAGATATATATTTTTTTTAGGTAGGATTGTCCCTAACAAAGGGGTGCACTTTTTACTCAATAGCTTTAAAATTTTAAAACATAAATATAAGGATGTTGAAGTTATAATTGGCGGAAGTTTTAATGATAGCAGCTACTGTTCTAGCTTGGAGAAAATTGATGGAGTTCACTTTGTTGGCATGTTGAATGAATTTGAAAAGCATACTATGTTTTCAATATCAACATTATTTGTTCTGCCAACTGTAAGTGAAAATTTTGGTTTAGTTGTGGCAGAAGCAATGAGTTATAAAATTCCTGTTATTACCACAACAGGGGCACCATGGGCGGATATCTTAAAGTTTGAGGCAGGTTGGTGGGTGGACTTAACAGAATTTAATATATTTAATGCAATAGATGAGGCATTAAGCTTGAATTCTGAAGAGTTAGCGAGAAAAGGTAAAAATGGGTATGCGTTAGTACAAAATTTTTCTTGGGATAAACAAGCGCTGGAAATGAAAAAGCATTATGAGAGTATTTTATAATTTAGGGGTTGGGTTATGTATATATTGGGTTTAAACGCATATCATGGAGATAGCGCAGCATGTATATTTAAAGATGGTGAATTAATCGCTGCAATTGAAGAGGAAAGAATAAGAAGGGTAAAACACTGGGCAGGGTTTCCTAGTGAATCTATAAAACTTTGTCTAGGTGAGTGTGGTATTGGTATTGAAGACGTGGATTTCATAACAATTTCCAGAGATCCGTCCGCAAATGTTTATAAAAAAATCACACATAGCATAAAAAACATTGTTAGTTTTAAATCATTAAAAGATAGAATTGAAAACACCAGAAAAGTCAGCTCTTTAAAAGTAGAATTAGCATCTATATTTAATATAAATGAAGATAAGATAAAAGCCGAGGTGGTTAATGTAGAGCATCATAGAGCACATATGGCAACTGCCTTTTTTGCATCACCATTTGAAGAGTCAGCTGTATTATCTATTGATGGTTTTGGTGATTTTACTTCTACTATGATAGGCACTGGGAAAAACGATAAAATAGAAGTTCTCGATAGCGTGATTTACCCGCATTCTGTTGGTGTTTTCTATACAGCTTTTACTCAATATTTGGGCTTTGAGAATTATGGGGATGAGTACAAAGTAATGGGGCTTAGTCCATATGGCAAGCCTACATTAGTTGAAAAAGTAAAAGATGTGATTCTTTTTAAGAATAATGGGCTTTTTGAAATAAATAAAAAATATTTTAAACATCCAAAAGAAGGTGTGTCGATGAGTTGGGAGAGTGGCGAACCATTTATTGAGAATATTTTCTCTGATTATATGGTTGAAGTCTTCGGGAAGGCGCGATTAAAAGATGAAGAAATAACCCAATTTCATAAAGACTTGGCCTCTTCTATTCAAAAGGTTACGGAAGAGTTGATATTCCATATATTGAACCACCTTCAAAGAAAAACAGGAATAAAAAATATATGCATTGCAGGTGGTGTTGCTCAAAATTCTGTCGCCAACGGGAAAATTTTAGATAACACTACTTTTGAAAATATGTACATACCACCTGCTGGTCACGATGCAGGTACAGCTATAGGTAGCGCACTATGGTTATATAACCATATTCAAGGCAATGATAGAATTGATCCCATGCAGCATAGTTTCTTTGGCAGTCAGTTTTCTGATGAGGAGATTGAAGATTTTCTGAAATTAGAAAACATAGAATACAAAAGTTATAATGACAAAGAGTTAAATGACAAGGTAAGTGACTGTCTGATTAATGCTGGTGTTGTTGGGTGGTTTCAAGGCAAGGCTGAGTTTGGTCCAAGAGCATTAGGGCATAGAAGTATTCTTGCCGATCCTACAAGGGACGATGCTAAAGAGATTTTAAATTTAAAGATTAAAAGAAGAGAGGCTTTTCGGCCGTTCGCCCCATCTATTTTAAGAGAGCATGTGGCAGAGTACTTTGAAAAAGTCGACAACGTACCCTTTATGGAAAAAGTTTTTCAAATTAAAGAAAGTAAAAGAGAACTTCTTTCGGCGGTAACACATGTAGATGGGAGTGGAAGATTGCAGACAGTTGATAAAAATATTGAGCCAAAATACTACGGGTTAATACATGCCTTCTATCAGAAATCTGGCGTACCAATCCTTCTTAATACTTCGTTTAATGAAAATGAACCTATTGTAAATACGCCAGCTGAGGCATATGCTTGTTTTGCTAGAACAAAAATGGATATGATTGTTATGGGTAATATAGTAGTTGAAAAGTAAGTTATTTAAACAGCTAAAATTTAGGGTATAGGTGAAAATATCAATTATAACAGTAGTATATAACAATAAAGAAACAATAAGAAGTGCTGTAGACTCAGTACTAAATCAAAATTATGATAGTATCGAATATATTGTAATTGATGGCGGGTCTACAGATGGAACTGTTGATATCGTTAAGGAATATCAAGATAAAATTTCAGTGTTTATCTCAGAGCCGGATGAAGGTATATACGATGCTATGAACAAGGGTATAGCATTGGCTACTGGCAATGTTATTGGAATTCTAAATAGCGATGATTTTTATATAGATAAGTTTGTCATAGAGAAGGTTGTAAAAGAATTTAAAGAGAAGAATGTAGAATGCGTCTATGGAGATTTAATATATGTCAAGCCTGGAAATCTAGATAAGACTGTCCGGTATTATGATAGTAGTAATTTTAATCCCTCAAAGTTTGCTTATGGCTGGATGCCTGCTCATCCTACATTTTTTGTGAAAAGAAAGGTGTATGAGAGGTATGGGATGTTTAGAACAGATTTAAAAATAGCTGCTGATTTTGATATATTGGCTAGATTTTTATATATTCACAAGATTAGCTATAGCTATATCAAAGGGGCTCTAGTAAAGATGAGGACAGGCGGTGTTAGTACATCATTTAATAGTATTTGGATAAACAATATCGAGACTCTTAGAGTTTGTAGAGATAATGGAATTAAAACCAATATTTTTAAAATATTGTCCAAATACCCTGCAAAGATTTTAGGGCTTTTGAAAAAATGAAGGTCTTGTTAACTGGAGCAACGGGTTTTATTGGCCAGGCTTTAGTTACAGAACTCATACGGCAGAGCTTCAGTATATCAATTGCTGTTCGTCAAAAAAGCAATCTGTTTCCTGATGAAGTTAAACAGTTTGTAGTAAGGAATTTTGAAAGTGATTCTGATTTTTCAGCTAGCCTTACTGGGATTGATTGTGTTATTCATTTGGCAGGTAAAGCTCATGTGATTGATAAAAACAAAGCCTCTGTGCTAGATGAGTTTCGATTGATCAATACTGATTTAACGCTAAACTTAGCCAGACAGGCCGCCGTGGCTGGCGTGAATAGATTTGTATTTTTGTAACTATTCAGGGGTGTTA
>Ga0233440_1002776_pt1 | contig 13992 bp, 12 predicted proteins | sample SI_123_September_5_FD_182791 | JGI IMG/M metagenome (GOLD analysis project Ga0233440, IMG submission 182791) | Seawater microbial communities from Saanich Inlet, British Columbia, Canada - SI_123_September2016_120_MG | ecosystem: Environmental > Aquatic > Marine > Inlet | place: Canada: British... | reverse complement strand
TATAAATTTTTCTTCAAAATTATTTTTTGCAACATATTTTTCAATATTTTTATTTAATTTATCATTATTAATAAATAATTTTGTAATATCATTTTTTATTTTTGTTCTTGTTTTTTTATCACATATAAAATAACATTGTCTAAAATTAACCATATTTTTAAATTTTTTTCGTTCTTTAATAAAACCTTTATTATTTTTTAAATTTAATATTAAAATTAAAGAACATAAAATTTTATCACAAATATCAATTTTAAATTCAACTGCAAAATTTTTTTCATAAAAATAAGCATCATAAAGAAATTTAGATTTTTCATAATTTTCATCAATACTTGGTCTTATTTCAAATCTATACATATTTTTATCATAATAATTATATTCACTGCATTTATAACATATTAATACACCTTGTGGATGTTTAGAACTTTTAGCAGTGTTTTTAACAAAATTTTCAATTTCTAATTCATTTTGTATTTCTAATAAATCATTATCACATTTAATTTTGGAAAATTCAAAATTAATTTTCTCAATTTTATTATTTTCCATATCATTAATGTAATTATTGATTTTTATATCATCATTAATAATTGTTTTAAAATCATTAATTAATCCTTTTAATTTTTTATTTTTAATTATTAATCCATCAAGATTAACTAAATATTGTTTAATCATATCTTTAAAAATAATTTCAATATCTTTATTATCATCAATATCAATAGTATCTATTAATTCAATATCTTCAATAAAATATAAATTTAAACTGTCTAACCTTTTATCTTTAAAATTATAAATAATTCCAAATTTAACATAATCTTTATTTAAATAATTAAATATTTTATTTTTGTAAAAATATATTTGTTTAACTTTATCAAAATTAATATTTTTATTTTTTTTAATATTTTTATTTGTTTTTTTTATTTCATTATTTTTTAATTCTTTTATTTTATTTTCCATATTTTCTATTTTATTAAATAATAAATTAATTATTTCATCTTTTTTATTGTTTTCCATTTTTATATCTTATTATTTTTATATATTTATATTTTATCAATTTTTAAATATTACACAAATAATGATATTAAAAAATTATTATAATAAAATAAATAAATAAAAGTTTAAACATTTATATATCAAAAAAGTGCAATTAAAAATTAAAAAATTTTTTAATTAATAATTTTATTTTTTTTATCATTGCTATGCATTTTATCATGACATTTTAAACATAATACCATTAAATTACTTTCATCATCTTTTAAAATATGAAATTTTTCTTTATTTTTATAGTATCCATTATTAAAATCTTTTTGATACAATATATGATGAACTTCTAATTTTTCATTACTCCCACATAAATTACATTTATCAACATATACTTTATTATTATATAATGACTTTTTATCATTTAATAATTTTGAATTAATACTTAAATTATTTAATAATTCTTTTTTATATTCATAAGCAGTATCAATAATTTTTTTATTATGGAGAATATTAGAAGCAACTAATAAACCATAATTATCATGACCAATACCCTCATTTAGTTTTCTATTAAATTTAATATTATTCATTTCATCAATATCAACAGATAAATGATAAAACTTTAAATTATCAAATCCTTTAATTTTTTCAAGTTTGGGAATGTCGTGTAAATGTGTAGCAAATAAAAATTTTACTTGTTTTTTTAATAAATGTGTAATAGATGAAGCTACTAAAGCATTCGCACTATTAACCTCTGTTCCTCTGCAAACTTCATCACCAATAACTAATGAATTTTTATCAGCAAAATTAAATATAGCATCCATTTCAACTAATTCAACAATAAAAGAAGATTGTCCTTTAAATAAATTATCTTGAGCTGTAATTCTTGTAAATAATGAATTAAATATTGAATATTCAAAATTAACTGCTGGAACATATAAACCACATTGAGCCATTATTAAACATAATCCAACAGTTTTCATTAAACTACTTTTACCTGCTGAATTTAAAGAATATAACATTATACCAGTATTATTTTCATCTAATACAATATCATTTGGAACATACTCGTAATCAATTAATCTTTCAATGATTGGATGTCTAATTTTTTCAGAATTAATAAATGAATTTTTGTTTTCATTAATAATTGGTCTTGAATAATGAAATTTATCACTCACATAAGCATTATTAGATATATAATCAATATTAATTAATAATTTTATTAATTTATTAAATAATAATTCATTATTTTCATACATACTCTTAGTTTCACTTTTATAATAATCTAAACATAATTTACTTATTTCCTCTTTTACTTCATCAATATTTTTGGATTCATCATTTAATGATAAAAATTTAATTCTAACTTCATTCTTTAACTCTTTAAATTCTAAATCTTCATACATTATTTTATTATTATTATCAATATTTACATAACCATCTCTTTCAATTTGTTCTTTAAATTTTAAACCATTTTTAAGTGGAAATTTAATAAAATATCCTTTATCAGTTTTAGATTTTTTTGTATATTTAATACATACTTTACTATCATATTTTTTAAAATTTTCTTCTAATGTATCTAAATTACAATTACCCAAATCTAATTCTTTTTGTAATTTATCAATATCTTCATAACAATTATATTTAAATATGGACCTTTCTAATTTTAATAAATCACAATTTTTAAATATATCAATATCAATTCTATTTTCTATATTTTTTATTATTTTTTCTAATTTACAAATACTTTCTTTTTCAAGAAATTCATAAATAAAATTATTAATATCACTATTCTCTAATTTTTTAATCATTTCATAACTATTTTTTAATGATATATAAACTTTCATAAATTCCATTGGTTTCAAATATTTAATCACCAATTTTCTAAATAATTTTTGCAAATCATATATACCCTTTAACATTTCACGAACATTTTCATATTGTTTATCTTTTAATATAATATCAGTAAAATTATAATAATTATTAATAATTTTTTTATCAATATATGGAGAACACAATCTCTCTTTTAAATATTTTTTACCCATTGGTGTAATACATTGATTAACAACATCATTTAATGAATTATAAGAAGTGTTATAATTATTAACATCATTATCAATAATATTAAGCTGATGTTGAGCGTTATTATATAACTTCATAAATTTATTATCATTATAAAATTCTGGTTTTTGAAGTTTCACTAAAATATTTGAATTTCTTTCATTTAAAAATTCAAATGCTATAATTAATGAAACTCTTGAATATTCACTTTTTGATAAATTTAATTCTTCAATTTTACTTATTATTTTATTTTCATCTTTATATACTTTTTCAAATAATTTATTTTGATATTTAACTTTAGTATAATTATAATTAATCTTATTATATACTCTGTAATATTGACCCTTTACAAAATTAATATTTGAATAAACAACTTCTCTTTTATCTGTATTATTAATTTCATATATTATTAATTCCTCTGGAATATATGACATATAAAATCTTGTTATTTCATTCATAAAATTATAATAATCATTTGTATTCAATTCATATGTAATAACTTTATTTGACAAACATTCTATCGCTGTTAAACCACAAGAATAAACATTTTTATTTGATGAAAATGAATTATTAATTTCAATATATAATGTCATTAAATATTTATTCTCAATATTAATTTCATCTATATTTGTTGATGGTGAAACAACCTGTTCTATTTCTCTTGTAATTTCACTTCCTGTTTTTACTTGATTAATAATAACAACTGTATAATTATGCCTAATCATTTTATTAACATATTTATTTAAACTTAATCTTTGAAATCCAGACATATTTGGATTATTTGGAGATAATTCCTTATCACCCGACTTTTTTGTTAATACAATATCCATCAAATCTGTTATTAATCCTAAATTTGGACCCCTATCTTTATATGAATATAACTCATAAAAATCTCCAACCATCATATATATAACAGTCTTTTCTCCATACCTTTTTACACAATCATCATGAATATCAAAATATTCTTCAAATATTAATTTTTTCTTTTCCTTTACCATCTTATTATGTTCTTGTTTCTAATAATATATAAAAAATAATATGTAATTGTTTTTATATAAAAAATTAAATTTTAAAAAAAATATTTTTATTATTATTTAATTTAATTTGTGTATGAATAGTATAATCGTTAAATTTAATAAAATTGATAATTTCTTTAAAAATTTTATTTTCATTTTCTTTTATATAAGAAAATCCTAATATTTCATTCCAAATATAACCTTTATAATATTTTTCATTTTTAAATGAAATATTAAAATTTGTTTTTTGAATAATTTCTGTAATGTTATATAATTTCCATATTTCAAATAAAATATCCATATAATTTGTTTTATTTGTTATTAAATTATTATTTTTATAACAAACTCTACAATCAATAATATTTGATTTTGTTAAATCTATAAATTTTAAATCATCTTCATCAATATAATCATTTTTTGGAGTAATAATTAAATCTCCATTAATAAATTTAATATTATAATTTTCAATATCTCTTACAATAATTTCTTCCATAATTTTATATTTATCAATAATTAAATAATTTTTTCAATTTTTATATAAAAACTAATATTTTTTAAGAATTTTCTTCTTTAAAAATTTCTCCAATTCTTTAAATTTTAATTTTTTTGAAACTTCAAATAATTTTAAATAACTTTGTTTAAATTTATGTTCGTATAATTTTAATGTATGTATAATTAATTCTTGTTGTTCGTGAGCTATAAAATAACCTATACAGTCAAATTCTTCAATATTATCTTGTTCTGGTTTGCAATCTTGTCTATTTAATAATAATTTTGATAGATTAGCATAATTAAATCCAGCACAATATGTTAATGCTGTATTTTTTGTAACATCAACAAATCCAACATTAATATTTTGTTTAGATTTTAATAATAATTCAGCAATTTTAACTCTCCGCTTTTAAAAAGCTTTAAAAATGTATAAAATTAATTAAAAATACATTATTAATTAATTCTCCCTGTATAACAAGTAATATTTTGATATTACAATTATTACACCTGGCGTTTCATTAATAGTTTCTTTTAACTAAAACATTTCTATAACTCTCTTTTAAGGTCTAAAAGCGGAAAAAACCTTTTATATATTTACTTTAACGATTTTAAATAAATACATCCTGCTGATTTTATGTCTCTACTATAACATTTGTTACAATTTGAACATTTATACACTTTACTACTACCTATATTGTTTATTGTGGAACAATTTATACAACATTGTGTTGTAAATGCCTCATTCACTTTTAAATATTTTTTATTTTTTATTAAACATTTATATTTTATTTTTTCTCTTAACTTATACATATTTAAATCTTTCATTACATTTAACAATTCATTACTTTTATTTAATTTTTTTAATCGTGATGTACTAAAATTTCCTATCACTATATGGTCATATTTTTTTGTTAAGTAATCCGCTATTTTCCATTGAATATCTGTTACATAATTTTTTATTTTTTCTTTTATTTTTTTTATTTGTTTATTTTTTTTTGAATTATTTATTTTTTTTATTTTATTTAAATGTTCTATTTTTTTTATTTTTTTATATTCTTTTTTTATATTTACATCTACATTATTTCCTATTTCTATAATATGATTATTCGAAATTCCATTTATAATATCTCTTACTCCAGGATCAATGGCTATTATATTATTTTGTTTTTCTAAATTTTCTTTTTCTATTTTTATTCTTCTTAATAAAATAAATTTATTTGATGTTGTATTATATTGAATTGTATAAACTGTTTGACATTCTTCTTTATAATTTAAAGAAGGTAATACTTTTAATTCTTTACCTAATATACTTGAACAAAATGATGTTAAAGAACACAATTGTTTTTCAACCTTAAATATTTTTATTTTTTTACTTTTTTTTAAATATCTCATTTTACTATGATAGATATTACCTAATTTTTGATTACTTTTAATACTTTTTAACATAATAAGACAATCATTTATAGCATAATCTAATAAGTGTTTATTCGCTTTATATTTATTACTTATTTGTTCTTTTTTATTTTTAAAATATTTTTTAAGTTCAGTGATATTAAAATTATAAGTTAAATCACAATATCTTAAGTTATGTTTATTAGTTTGTATTGTTTGTTCTTTTCTTTTATCCTTTATAAATTTAATTACATTATTATACATTTCAATATAAGCATCACAATAATTAATTAAAACCTTTTTTTGTTCCTCAGATGGTAATAATTTATATTTTAAAGTTTTAATCATTGTATCACTACTATCTTTTAATTTTTCAAATTGAATATTATTATTTTTTGTAATTAAATTATCCCATTTATAAATATTACAATTTAAATTATCAATTTTAGTTTTATTACATATTAATTTATCATCTAATAATGGTAAATTAATGTTTTGTTTATTTGATTTAATAATATTTTGTAAATCAATTAATAATTTTGATTTTTTTTTCTTTTTCATTTAATAATATTATATTATATAATTTTTATATATTTTTATTTATTTAATTAAATAAATAAAAAGATATAAAAATATATAAAATGAATGAATATGAATATGAATATAAAAGTAAAAAAGAAGTATTAAAAATATTAGGAATAAGTCCAACAACATTATTAACACTTGCAGAAAAAAATAAAATAGAATTTATAAAAACATTAGGAGGTCATAGAAAATATAATATAAAAAAATATTTGAATGATAATAAAATAAAAACAGATATGGATGTAAAAAATGAAAAAGAAGAAGAAAAAATATTAAAAGACAAAATAAGTATATGTTATGTTCGTGTATCAACAGCAGGTCAAAAAGATGATTTAGTAAGACAAAAAGAATATATGAAAGAGAAATATCCAAACCACTTAATCATTGAAGATATAGGTTCAGGAATAAATTTTAATAGAAAAGGATTTAGAAAAATAATAAAGTTAGGTATTGAAGGAAAAATAAAAGAATTAGTAGTAGCTTATAAAGATAGATTAACAAGATTTGGTTATTCTTTAATAGAAGATTTAATAAAAGAATATTCAAATGGTTCAATTGTAATAGAAACAAATAAAGAAGAAAAAGATAAAGAGAATGAAATAGTAGAAGATGTTTTAAATATTTTAAATGTTTATACAGCAAAGATAAATGGTATGAGAAAATACAAAAAATAATTTTAATCTTTTTTAACATTTTTTAGTTCAACAGTTTATTTTCCCATTTTTTAATAATACTTAATGCTATTTTATCATTTTTTAATATTATTGCGGTTGATAAAGCATCTTCATTTTCATTATCTTTTTGATATAATAAACAATCTTTTTCTAAAATTTTATCAACAACTACATCTTGGTCTTCTTTACAAGCATAAATTAAAGGTGTTGAATTATAATTATCATAACAATTAACTTTAACATTTTTATTTTTCAAAAGTTCAAGTGATATATTTTTTAAATTAGATTTACAAGCCATAATAATTGCTGTTTCATTATCATCATTAGTATGATTTATATTTTTAGTTTTTTTAGACAAAGCTTTAACAATATCTAATGAATGATTTTTAATAGCATACATTAAAGGTATTTTATTGAATAAATCAATTGTATCAAAATTTTTCATTTTATTAATAATTTTTTTTGATAATTTAAATAATTTATTTTCAATTGCATAAATTAAAGCCGTTTTTTTCCAATTATCAATATGTTCTAAATTTAAATTAATTCCATCCAAATCTATTAAATACATAGCTAATTTAGTTTTATTTTTATCTTTACATAATTTTATAAAATATGTTTCATTATTTTCATCTTTTTTATCTATTTCCATTTTTTTTATTATAAGTTTTGTTAAATCATCAAAATTATTTTCAATAGAATAATCAAGAGCGGTTTTACCAGTTTTATCTTCTTGATATAAATTTAATTCATAATTATTTTTTAATAACTCTAATGCAATATTATTTAATTTTTTTTTAATAATAAGTATCATTAATGTTTCATTATTATCATATGTTTTTTGTAAATCAATATATTCAATAATATTGATAAAACTATGTTGAATGAATTTTAGCATTTTTATCATATTATTTAAACATATCCAAATAAAAGAATTATAGCCATTAAAATCTTCTTCAAATAGTAAATATTTTAAACTTTCAACTTTATATATATTTATTGCAAGATTTTCTTTATTTGCCTCACAAGCAATATACAAAGGATTAACATTTCTATTATTAAATTTTGTTAAAGATTTTTTATTAATATTATCCTTAGACAACAATTTTTCTAATTTAGAAATAGTATCCTTTGTCATTTTTACAATAAAAATTGAAGATAAGAAGTATATTCTAATAAAGTATTTAAAATTCAATTTTTATTATAAAATAATATGTTTAAACATTTACCTACTTTATACTTTAAAAATATTTGTGATATAAATAAATGTTTAAAAACGAATAATTTAAATTATACAAATTATTATTTATTTTCTAATTATTCAGTATTTTTATTAAATTCTAATGAAAATAAATATTTTTAAGAATTAACAAATATACTGGATTTTTTAAAAATTCAGAACCTATTGCAGGTATAGATTTAATTATTAAAGATGATAAAATTATGATTGATTACTTTATGATATATGATAAAATGTTTTATGAAACATATAAAAAACTATTATATGGAGAAAAATTATTAAATTATAGTGAAACAAATGAAATAAAAAATTTTTTATTAAATTATACTGAAAAAATAGCAAACGAAAATAATTTAAAAATAATACAATATGATACTCATCAAAATTTAAAATATTTTAATAATTATTTTAAAAATGAAGGATTTGAATTAACTAATGTAAGATGTAATGATAATCCTTTTTGGATAGAAACATATAAAAATTTTGGTATATAATAATATTTATTTATAGTATATATTATATAAATGTCTATTAAAATTAATTTTTGTGTTGCTTGTATTGATAAAAGGTTTGATAAATTATTAACATCTTATTTAAATACTATATCTGGAAATGATTATTATTTAGGAACTGTTGCTGGAGCTGCATTACCTTTGGGATATAGATGTTCTTGTAAAAAATTATGTTCTTCAAATGGTTGTAATCCTTGTAATTATGACATGCGATTGCTTAAAGATAATTTAATAAAAAATATCGATATATCAAAAAGTCTTGATAATATAAAAGATATATATTTAATAAACCATCAAGATTGTGGAGCCATGAAAGGATATTTAGGATGTTCTGGTTATCCAGATAATCTTGGTGATAATAATCAAAAAGAAATTGATATTAATACTACAGTATTATTATATGCTCAAAAATATGTAAAATGTAAATATCCTGATACTGATACAACTTTAGGTCTACTTGATATTAATGGCTCTATTGCTAATTATACTAATGGAAGTTGGGTTAAAGTATATACTGGAGAAGGAACAAATCCTCTTGGTTTATGGTGGAATTATTAAAAAAATAAATATTTTTATAGAAATAAATTTTATTATTTAATCTAAATTAATTTCTAATAATTCAAAACCTTCATTTTCATCAGGATTTTCAAATCTTTTTTTATATGTATTATAAGCTATTAATGGAACTTGTTTATTATCATTTCTTAACTTATTTCTATTAAATGAATTTTCAAATGATGTAATAATATGAAAACATCTTACATATAAATTATATTGTTTAGCTAATTCTACATATTCATTTCTTCGTAATTTAGTATAATTTGTTGCATCAAATATAATTGATTTATTATCTTGAATAAAAGATATAGAAGCTTTAATCATTTTTTTAGATATTTTATATACATCTCCTTCAATATGAATATAATTATTATTTTCACATATTTTTTTAGAAATTGTGCTTTTACCTGAACCAGGAAATCCAATCATTATAATAATTTCTTGTTTATTATGTAAAGTTATATTAGGTAATTTAAAATTAATTGGTTTATCACAAAAAAAATCTTCTGGTGATAAACATTTTAATCCTATATTTTTTGAAAATTGTTTATCACTATCTGAAAAATCATTTTTTCTTCCTAAAGCATCACCAACAAAAAATGATTTTTTAATTTTAATTGGATAATCTTTAAATAATTCATCAAACATTAATCTATTAGGCTTATATTTATCTTTTTCTGTAGCCACAACAATAGTAATTGGAATTTCCAAAGTTTTCAATGCTTTTTTAATTTGTAAAATTTTCCATTTTTTAGATTGATTTGTAAATATTACAATCATAAATCCATTATTATAATACTGTTTTAATTTATCACTAACATTATCATATAACCAACACCAATCATCAATATTTGACGGAAATTGTTTATTATTTTTAGGTTTAACTAAAGTCCAATCATAATCAAATGATGCTACTTTTTTTCTATAAAACGATTTATTAATTGGATAAATTTTAATTGTCATATTTATTGATTTATTATAATAATAAATCAATTTTTTTAAATAAAAATTGAAATTATATAAAATATAAAATATAAAATATAAATAATGAGTATGAAAGATATTGATTATACTTCTATTTATAAAACAGATAATGAAATTTTAGATAATATTAAAGAAAATTTAATAAGAATATTATTTGAAAGAAACTTAATAAATAAAGAAAATATAGAAAATAAAGTAAATAAAATAAAAAATAACAAAAATGATATTTTTAATATTAAACTTGATAATACAGAAAATTATAATAGTAAATTTGAAGATGATGAAATATTAATTAAAGTATTTAATTATAATATAACATCAATTGCAAAAGGTAGTGAAATTCAAGAATTTATAATTAAAAATATCAATAAATATAAAATATTAATTGTTAATGACATAACACCTAAATCAATTAATAGTTTGAAACAATTATCTAATATGAAAAAGGAAGATAATAGTAGTAATTTAGAAATATTTACATTTTTTGAATTATCATTTATAGTTATTGATAATATACTTCAGCCTAAATTTATTCCATTAAATAAAGATGAAGAACAACAATTTTTAGATGAATATCCGACAATTAAAAAAAAAGATTTAAAAATTATATTAAGTAATGACCCCGTATCAAAATTTTATAATTTTAAAACAAATAATATTATTAAAGTTATTAGAACAACTCCTGTTGGAATGTCATTTGAATATAAGTTAGTATATTAGATTTGAAAAATATAAACAAATTCATTTTTATTCCAACTTGTTCTAATTTCTTTTTTATATAATAAATATTTTTTCAATATATGATTATAATCAAATAATAAACAATAACCAGTAAATTCATTTAATATTTTATTATATAATATATTATTATCTTTTTTATCAAATACTTTATTACAACAATATAAAATATCATAATTACCAAAATATAATTTTTTATAATCTTGATTTAATAATTCAATATTATTAAATATATTAAATTTTTCAAGTAATGAAACACTTTTATCATATCTTTTAATATTTATTTCAACACCAGTAGAAAATATATTTAATTTATAAGATAAATAAATAATTATTTTGCCACATCCACTTCCAATATCTATAAAATTTAAATTTTCATATTCAAATGTTTTAATTATTTCTAATAAATCCTTTTCATTAACTTCTCCATATACATATGATTTAATATTTTCATCTAATTCTGGAGGAAGAATATAATCTTCAACATTTATTTTTGAAAATACAATTTCACTCATTTATTTTAAATAAATAAATATTATTTTAATTATAAATTTTAATGAGTGTTATTTACAAAATATATACAACATACATAAATTTTATTTACAATAAGGAAATTCATCCTTTTTTCTTTAGAGAAAGCTTCCGATGTGGCGTTGAAGGTCATAACAACCAAAAACATTATGACATGGCGTATCAATTTCAATCTCATTTTCAATAGTCTTGGTAAAACCATAATGAGAGAGAAAGCTTGCGAAGAAAATTCTCCTCATATACATACTTTTTTCTCTTTTTTGTTCAAATATCTCTTGAAGCACTGCAAAATATAGATTTGAATCTAAACTTTTCAGTTTTATGGAGTTAATCCACTGGTCAGTTTGGTTCATTCTTACAAGAAAAAATATCTCTGTTTCACTTACATAGAGAAAATTCATCCATTTAGGTAAAGTCCAGAATAAACATACCAATCAGACCATTCATCCACAAGAGCACACATACCCGTTCCAAAAGTTGAACTATTCAATATTCTGGATTTCACACTCTTACTAGAACAAGAATAATTAAAATTCTCAGGAAATCCAGCACATTTACGAGAATTCTCAAAGTGAAATTTTAAATTTTTCCAAACAGAGTGCCAGACTTTTTCATTCTTGTCGGTATTTTTCAAAATATCTGTTTCAATCTCAAAGACAAAGTGTTTTCTGTATTCTGGAGAAATGAAAAATTTATTAAATTCTTCAGATGTGATTGAAATCCATGCATCTTTTCCTTGTGCTTTTTCACTCCATGAAAGTGACACTTTAATGGAAATAAGATTTCCAAAATCATGACGAACATTATCACCACCACATCCTAAAGGATATTGTGAATAATTATTTTTCAATTTTTTTTTATAATAATAATAATAATGAGTATTTATAATTACTTTATAATATATGAACTTTTCAATAATAAAACATTTGTTAAGATTGAGATAAAAAATAATAAAATAGAATGTAATAATAAAGTTATTAAAAAGAATATTGAAGAAAAAATAAAAAATATAGATATTAAAAAGGTTAATTTTTATGTATCGTTATATGATTATAAACTAATAAAAGAAAGTGCTTTTTGGGATACTATTAAAAATTTAGAAAGAAATGAAATGCCAATATATAGAAAAAAAGAAGATTTAAAAGATTTTTTATTATGGTATGAAAATAATTTTAATAATGATAAAGTAGATATTTATGAAACTGATAAATTTACAAAAAGAAAAACAGTTTTTTCAGATAAAGAAGAATGTTTAGAAAGTGTTAAATATCAACAAACAAATCCAAAATTTAGTAATTTTAATCAATTATTTTTTCACGCTGGGGATATAATAGATATTGAAAGATATGGGTATATTTACATTAGAACATTATATAATAAATTAGAAACTATTGATTTAAAAAATAATATTTTTAAAAATCATGATATTGAAATTTGGGATAAATTTAAAACTGATTTTAATTCAATAAAAAATACAATGGAATATATGTTTCATAAAATGAAAAAAGGAATACTTATTGGAATAAAAAATAATAGATTAGTAATATTTTTACCATTTTCAAAACACAATTATAAAAATGATTTCTATACCGAATTATATTTTGATGAAAATGATAAAAAAGTATTAGAAGAATATGAAAAAACTAAAAATCAAAAATTATTATTTAAACTAAATAATACAGTTAAATATTACTTAACTAAATATCATCTTCCAAATAAAGATAAAGAATTAGATAGAAGAAAATGGATTGCTAATGATTGTTTTTTTAAATATGAAAAATATGAAGGAGACCAAAATGAAGCTTTATTTGAAGATTTTTTTACTGAACTTTGTATTAATAGAAAATTACCCGATTGTATATTTTTTATAAATGTCAGAGACCATCCAATGTTAAATAAAAATTTAAAAGATAGTTATACTAGTATAGTTAATAAAGATTTAGATGATAAATATTTACATAATAAATATGCTCCTATTCTTTCAGTTGGTCCATCTATAGATACAGCGGATATTCCATTAATAACACAAGATGATTGGATGAGGGTAAGTAAAAGAATATATCCAGATGATTGTAAAAATGGTTATTTAAATAATTTTAAAAATGTGGAATGGAAAGATAAAAAAAACATAGCCATTTTTAGAGGAACAGCTACAGGCTGTGATGTTGATGAAAGAAATGTTAGAATTAAAGCTTCTATTTTATCAAAAGAATATCCAGAATATTTAAATTCTG
>Ga0233440_1002772_pt1 | contig 13999 bp, 20 predicted proteins | sample SI_123_September_5_FD_182791 | JGI IMG/M metagenome (GOLD analysis project Ga0233440, IMG submission 182791) | Seawater microbial communities from Saanich Inlet, British Columbia, Canada - SI_123_September2016_120_MG | ecosystem: Environmental > Aquatic > Marine > Inlet | place: Canada: British... | reverse complement strand
TGGCGATACAGCTGCAATTTTAGTAGATACAAACCAAATGCAAGGTAAATTGCCGACAAATAATTTCATGGGATCTTCGGTCACTACAGACAAGGACGGTGAAATAGATTCAATCCTTGCAGAGTCAAGGCATATTAGCGGGGACTTGGTCATTGTTAGTGGAGATACTGCCGCAATTTTAGTAGATACAAACGAAATGCAAGGCAAGTTGCCGGTAAATAATTTTATGGGATCTTCCGTCACCACAGACAAGGACGATGAAATAGACGCGATTAAGGCAGTAACAGACAATTTGCCAAATTCAGGTGCCTTAAACGACTTGGCAACAAACCTTGCAGAGACAAGACATATTAGTGGAGACTTGGTTCTAGTGAGTGGAGATACCGTTGCGATAAAAGCAAAGACGGATAACCTGCCGGAAGGAATAAAAAAGAATACTGCATATAGCAATTTCCAATTTTTTATGAGAGATACCTCTGACCATGTAAGTGCAAAAACAGGTTTATCTGTTTCTTCAAATCGTAGTATTGATGGCGGAGCTTTTGCCTCAACTGCAAATTCTCCATCAGAAATAAGTAACGGGTTTTATAAGATTGATTTAGACGCTGCTGATTTAAATGGTGATACAATATCATTTAGATTTAGTGCAACCGGTGCGGATGATACCGCAATTACCATAATTACTAACGTGTAAGCATGATATTAGATTGGGTAAGTGTTAAATATAGGCAAACAAGTGAGTATATAACATCGCAAGATTATATATTTTCCATAACTCACGCGCCTCAAACAGTATTTACGGAGAGCATCCGCAAGCTGTACCGGTCACAAGGTAGAATTAAAATATTTACAAGTGAGCCAAGGCCATGAGCATATTAGATAATTTCAGGAAACAGCCAAACGAAATATTAAGGATCGGCAACGATTTTACTAAGGAATTTGCCAGTGGTGATTCGATTGCAAGTGCTACTTATACAGTTAAAAGCGGTGATACAGATGTTACAATGGCATTAACGGTAGCGGGAAGCGGCAAAATCAGTGATCAAAACTTTGATGGTGTTAATGACACGGCCTCTGTTCAGATAATCAGCGGAGACAGTGGATTCACCTATGGTTTGTCAATATTAGCCACGACTTTGAGTGGTGATGTGATCGAGAAAGATATAAATATATTTGTGAAGTCTGTAAATTAGGCTTGACAAATTAGAATAGTTTGCTTTACTTTTTAATTGAAGCGTATCAGACATTTAAAGGAAAATAGATTATGCCTTTACCAATACCAAATACAAGTGAGACGCGAGAACATTTCATTACGAGGTGTATGCTCGACTTAAAAGGAGAGTTTCCGGATAACGATCAGCGTATGGGCATTTGCAATACACAGGCGGAAAAACGACAAAACAAATTGTTATTTCAAAATATATCTGGTGTCGAAGTATTCAAAGAAGGCACTCACAATCGAGACAAATTTACAGCACAAGATATTGAGGACTTTGTCGTCAATTTCAATCTTCTAAAAAACAAGCTTATACCGAAAGTAAAAATCACGCACAGGGAAGACCAGAAAGCGCTTGCGGGGTTAGCCAGTTACGGAGATGTTAAGAATGTATTCACTAAGACTGTTGGGGGTATTAAACGCCTTTTTGTTGATTTGATTGATGTGCCTGACCAGGTGGCCCAATGGATTAAGGATAAAAGGTTTTCAGAGCGCAGTATTGAAATATTCAGAAATATAAGTATCGATGGCAAGAAGTTTAAAAATGTGATGGTTAAGGTTGCGCTATTGGGCCATGAAATACCAGCCGTGGCCGGGATGAAGCCTATAGAATTATCACTCGAAATAGACAGTGGAATTGATGTTAATAATCATTTAACCTTAATCGGTGATGAAACGGCAATATATTACACATACGAACCAGAAGACAAAGATATTATTTGTACTTTTTCAGTCTCAGATAGAGGAGATACCAACCTTATGGATCCATTAGAAATTCTCAAGCAGCAGTTTAAAGAAATGAACGAGAGCTTAGATGCTCTGAAATCTAATATAACAGACGAAAAATCAAAGGCGGAATATGAGGCTTTTTCCTTAACTGTCTCTACTTTCAAGTCAAATCTTGACGCATTGGAAAAGTCTTCCGGCGATGACATGAGTAAGATCACCACGGAACTTGAGGCAAACAAAAAAGAATTGAATACGTATAAACAAAAGGACGTGGAGAACAAAGAAACTCTGCGCAAGCAGGATATAGACACATTCGTATCAGAGATGAAGGAAAAGGGCTCGGTTATACCAGCCTTTGAATCCGATTTGAAAACTCTGCTATACAGTCTTGACAACAGTGAAAAAACACTGGACTATAAAATCAAGACACAGAAGGATGGTGATGTTGACACCAAGATTTCAACACTTGAGTATGCTATGAAGTTGTTTAGTAAAATAGGCAAGATAGTCGAATATTCAGAAATAGCACCTTCGGAAGATCCAAACATGAAAGACAAAAACAAAAAGGTAAGCGAAGATGACAAGCAGGTAACAATCGGAACGGAAACGTTTGCGGTTGATGGTGTCGAGGATGACATTGAAATCAAAGAATATGCAAGGAAAAATGAATGCTCTTATGAGGATGCGGCATACGCAGTCCTTGACGCAAAAGAAAAAGAAAAACAGTCCTAAAAAGGAAAAACTATAAAATATGTCACAAAGTTTAAATGAGTCCGGTATTCACGATATCTCCGTGCGTACCAATGGGGCTATAACACAATATATGGCGGTGGTTCTCAATTCAGTAGAGAACGGAGACCACATTGTGGCACTTCCGAGTGCGCAGGCAGATGTTTGTCACGGTATCGCTCAAGAAGGATCAACGGCGAGTGGAGATAGAATTACCGTTAGACAGGCAGGGGAATCTTATGTAATAGCAGATTCCGCAGGCACTGTTGGCCGTCCAGTATTCATTGGGGCTGGCGCAACAGGTCACGTAGATGACACCAGTTCTGATAATTGGGCGTCTGGTGATGGCTTAGTAGGTTACTACAACGAGGCGCCGACCGCAAGTGGTGACAAGGTTGTAGCAAGGTTAGATTTATCCGAATTAATGCCTTAATTTAAAGGGAGATAGATAATAATGGGAAGTCCTCAACATTCAGATATTCATGTTGACAAACCACTATCAAATCTGTCTATAGTTTTAACAAACCCTGCTTTTAAGGCGTTAGAGCTATATCCAGAGTTTTTTGTCAAGAATGAATCAGATAAATATTATGTATACAAAAACCGAGAAGGTTTAAGCAGGTTAAATGTAAAGCGTGCGGACGGTACGGAATCAAATACATTCGATTTCAAGCCGACCACAGAATCATATATTTGCCAGGAGCAGGCACTGCACAAAATCCTTACAGACAGGAAGATGAACAATGCAGATTCTCCGACAAGGTTAAGAGCAAATGCAGTGCGGCTAATTCAGTCATTCATCGACCTTGATCATGAGTTTGATGTTATGGATGAAGTTTCATCATTGGCAGGCCTTACGGGAAGTACTCCTGCAGTAAAATGGAACGCTGGTTCCGGTACCATTAACATTGAAGGTGATTTGGATACGGCAAAACAGAGCATCCTTGATGAAAGTGGAGCAGTTGCCAACAAGGTTCTTTTTAATGACCAGATTAAGGATGTTGTTAAGAAGGATTCTACTCTGAGGAACTTAATTCGATATACTATTCAGGGTGATGGCGGCCAGAGGTTGCTTGTTGATGGTGAATTGCCACCGGTTATGTTCAATCTTAAGATCGTGGTTGCTGCTTCCAGGTATAACACGGCACAGCTTGGACAGACACCAAGCATATCAAGGATCTGGGATTCAAGGGCGATTGTTGGCTTTGTTGATCCGAGTCCTGGTGAAGAATCAAGAACACTTGGCCTCACGTTTACAGTTCGCGGCGCGGGTGTCGGTTCTGGCACGGTTAAGACTTGGAGAGACAATCCGAAGTCTGGTACTGTTTATGAAATCAGTAAGATTCGTGTTGCAAAAACTGTTGCGAGTGGTTGTGGTTATAACTTGCATAGTGTTTTAACCGGTTAAGATAACGGGTTCATTATAATAAGCTTTATAATTTATATCTGAGAGAGATATGATAATGTTTCAAAAACCAATCTATATCCAAAAAAAGGCAGTGTGTTTCTTACGGTCACTACATGATTGTACGGGGCCTCTGCCTTTTTTCATTTAAAGTAAAATTATGGCAAATATTATAACGAGCAAAACAAAGAGACTACATAGACGCAGAGACTCAGTAGGCACCAAGAGCATTAGTTCCTACGGATTTAAAGTCCAGAATGAGGAGGTTAGGAAGTGTGGCCAGGGGTTGCATATGGAGTACCTTCATGAAAAGCGTGTTTTAGAGCTGCACGAAAAAGGTTTTAATGAGGATGCAATTTCAGGTATGATCTATGGCGAGAAAGACAAAGGCCAAAAAGGTGAAATTGGCAAAATCATAAGAACCCAAAAGGGTAAAGTTAAACTTGACGGGAATATTTAAAAGGAGATTGTAGTTTGGAAAACGAAACCCCAGAGAATGGAGAAGAAGTTCAGCCGTTTGAAGATGAACTTGAAAAAGAGTCAAAGCCTATTCACATGGTTGCAGAGGAATCCACGGAAGACTCTCATGGTAAAGTAGAGGCAGGAGAACAAGAACCGGCTGTAGAGGACATGTGGCCTTCCATGCCACAATCTGCGAATGCACCGGCTTTAGGCAGTGTTAATCAATTGCAAACGAAGTTGGTTGAGCTTGGTGGCGATCATGGCCATGAGTTTTATGTATGTGGCGGTTGTGGAGGCGTGTTCATCGATTTGAAACCTACACAGTGTGTATGTGGCAATATAGTTGATACAGCTTTCTATAAATATGAATAGGCAAATATCATGAAATCAAAAGGAAATAGTAAACGCAAGATATCCAAAGAGGCTGAGACTCTTGAACCATTGCCATTAAAGGTGATTTCACTAGAGGATTTACGAGTATCTTTTCCGGAAAATGAAAAGCAAAGAAACGAAAACGATTATATCCGTGGTAGTTGGGGTGAGTATCCGCTTAAACAGATAAATGGTGCGAGTGTACCGCATTTTAATAATGTTGAAGAATGGCTTAATGCATGTAAGGCTATCGGAGGAGAAAATAATGAATTGTTTTGTATCTGTGAAAGTTGTGGCGGTGTATGGGTTGGCGTTTACCCAACTATTTGCGCTAATTGCGACAACTGGGATATCGAGGCATTCAAAGAAATAACAGGACAAATGAGAGACAGTCTTGAGCGTGGTGTATCTTTAAAACAAGTAATGACTTATTCTTATTCATAGGGAGAATAAATGGCAGCAGCTACAGCTTATGGAAGTGCGGAAAATATAAGGAATTACCATTTAAGCGGTGGTGTGTTAGAAGGTAGGGATATGTTTGTTAGCGAAGATTTGGTTTCAGAAGCAATGATCACACAGGGTCGTAAGTTTGCATTTAATCTTATAAATAGTCTATTGAGAGGCAAGTATACAGTGCCGTTTGATACGGCTGATGTAGATCCAATAATTGATGAAGATAGTGATACAATTGCATCATGGTGGATTGAAAACAAGAGATTAAAGCGGTTGCAAAGCGTTGCAGAGAATCCGCTTAATACCGAGTATGCAGAAGCAAAAGAACGGCTTGAGAAAATAGGCGAGTCCGGACAGGGCCTGAGTACTGCGGTAACAACTTCTTCCGGATACTTTACTCATAATGGTTTTACTCCAGTATTTGATGTAGATGGTGAATTTGACCAAGTGCTTGATGAAGACTTGGAAAACCAGATTGCAAGTGACAGAGCATAAATATGATTGACATAGACTTTTCAACCACTATCCGGCAATTTAGCAAAAAACTTGGTGATGACTTCAAGAAATTGGAGAATACGCAAGTGCCGTTAAAGCGATCTGGGTTGTTTATGTTAAAAAGCACAGATGATAATTTCAGGAAGGAAAGCACACCTGATGGGGTTAAATGGGCAAAATGGGCACCATTAAGGCCGGCAACTATTGCACAAAGGAGAAAAGGCACTCGGAAGGTTGGAGGCCGCATTGCTGGAGATATGATATTGCAGGACACCGGGCAATTGAAGAGGTCTGTCGAAACAATACACTCGCTTACTAAAACGGTAATGAGTATTCGCGCCAGGCGTAAGTCCGGAGCGGATGACATCGCTGCAAAGCATCAATTTGGTGAAGGCCGGGTACCTCAACGTAAATACCTCGGATTTAGCAATGAAGACATTGATGCGAATGTTGAAATATTTGCAGACTGGGTTATGGAGGTATTGGATCAGTGAAGGAAACATTAAAAAGGCTTAAGGCGTTATTAATGCTAGATCTTACTGGCTCCGCCACAATAGAGATAATGCCGGTTGATTTAGCAAAAGCAGTTGGGATTGAGATTCCAGTAGAAAAATTGCCTTTTATTGCCGTCGCTCCTAAAAACACAGACAGAGAAGTTGAAACCACATTACAAATTAGGCCAAATCATGAAATACAAATTACTATACTTGCCGTATACCCTAATATGGAAGAAGCAATTATAGGTGGCGGAAATAACAAAGGGATTGTCCAGCAAGTTCAAGATGTTATTGATGTGGTTGAATTCAACACACTTGATGGATATCTTGTAAAGGGCGCTATCGTTATTACAAAGATTGCATATGAGACATTGCCGAGGGAGCCGGATTATTTCCAGATTGCAATTTTAACGGCTGAGATTGAAGGGAATTTGGAGAAAAAAGCATAATGGATGAAGAAACACAAGTAGGCATAGTTCAAATTGAATTTATTAATATGTTGACGTGCCTATTGGCTGCAAAATTTCTTAACAAATCGGAAGTTGAAGATGCAGTATTGGCGACTACTGATCGTTGCAATAAGCGTGGTTTGAGTCCCACGGTTATTTATGAAACGCTTAATGAAACGAAAAAGGAAATTGATACGATTAAGGAAATGATAACATAATGGCAAATATATTAGTAATAGGCGAGAACCCGAGATTGCAAACTGGCCAAGGGCGTATAGGTCATGATGTGGCAATGGCGTTGTATAAAGCTGGGCATGGAGTGTTTTATAATGCTTGGTGTCCTTCTGAGGTAAACAGAAATAAAAAACTGCCGTTCAATGTGATTTATGCAGTAGAAGATTACGGATCTGCAATGTTTGGTGATCTGATCAGAGAAAATCGTCCGGATATTGTGTTGACAATTGGTGATATATGGAACTTTGCTTATATCGGACAGTCACCAGTAAGAGGATTGTTCAAGTGGGTTTCATATTGTGCGGTTGATGGCACTGGATACGGTGGAGGCATGCCAAAGCACCATGCGACTCACTTAGGCCATGCAGACCATATAATAACATATTGTGAGTATGGAAGACGGGCTGTTATCCATACTATTCCAGAAGTGACAAACAGGATTGAGCGGATATATCACGGAATTAACGAGAAAGTTTTTCATCCAATTTCAAAAGAAGAAAGAACGAAGCTCAGGCAGGAATTAAATATTCCACCAGATAAATTTCTATGCCTTTACACAGGAAGAACACATTTCAGGAAGAGCTTGGCCGATGTAATGAAGGCATACAAGATTTTAATGGATTGTGGGCATGACAAAGACTATGGATTATGGATAAATTCAAACTTTGCGGATCCACAGGGTTATAATATTAATATGTTAATCGCAGAGTTTGGGTTACAAAATAAAGTTTATACCTTTAAACAAATGTCCGAGGCAAGTACACCGTTATTAATGATGACAGAAAAGGAATACAATCTTTTGTTCGGAATTGCTGATTGCCTGATAAACGTAGCCGGGGAAGGATTCGGGTATAATGTTGCTGAGGCTATGATGGCTAAATTGCCGGTTATTACCATTGACAATGCAGCAACCGGAGAGCTTGCTGGGAATGGCAGAGGTATTAAGGTGAAACCAACGGCATATATAACGGGAATGGAATTAACAGAAAGGCCATTGGCGAATCCAAAGGACATTGCCAAGGCTATTATAGAAATGAAGTCTATGAAGGCAGAAAAGCGGAACGCAATGGTTGATAAAGCTTACGATTGGGCTAAAGAGAATTTGTCTCAAGGGGTTATTGATATGCAGTGGAAAAAGGTTATAGATAAAATCGAGCATCCTTTAAAATATAACGTTGTAATGGAGATGGTGTGATGCCTTTTATGAATGCCTTTGTCAAGGTTATTTGTCCTGAGTGTAAAGTTGAATTAGAGCAAGATTGCCATGAAAAGACTGTATTTTGCATAACACTTAACTGCACGAATTATGGTATTGAATTTGAAATACCTACAATAAAATTAAAGAAAAAGGATTAATATGACATATGCTTTAAACTGGTACGGAGCCGCACAAGGGCAATCTGGATACGAACTGATCACGCGTGGTCTCTTAGAAGCGTTGGATAAACTTGGAGTCAAGGTATCATTCCGGAATATACAGGGATGGAACAGGGAGATTGTGAATTTGCCAACAGACAAAACAAGCAGGCTTAAAAGAATGGCCGATACTCCCTTTATCAAAGATGCTCCGGTTGTTGTTATGCAGAAGTGGCAAGACGACATTCCGCAAGATATTGATTTAAAAAAGGCATATATTTACAGTCTGTTTGAAACTGATAAAGTTCCGTCAGAATGGCTTCCTTATTTCGAGCGTGTCAAAAAGGTATTTACGTTCAGTGAATTCAACAGAGCCCATTGGTCAAAGACTTTGGATAATGTTGCCAGTCTTGGTTTCGGCATTGAAGATTCATTCCGGTATTGTGAGGAACCAGCAAACATATTAAACAAAAAGGGGTATACATTCTTGAGTGTTGGCGACTTCACAGAGCGTAAGGGCTTTGACATCTTACTTGATGCCTATTGTGAGGAATTTGGCCCGGAAGAAGATGTGACACTGATTCTCAAGACACATAGGGGTGGGTTCACAGCAATGCATCGATATCAATTGTCATATTTGATAGAGGATATGATTAAAAAGCATGGTAGACACCCAAGGATCTTATTAAATACAGACAAGTTGTATTATGACGACTTGCCAAGGCTATACAATGCGTGTGATTGCTTCGTTCTGGCGACCAGAGGCGAGGGACTTGGCTTGCCAGTGGCAGAAGCCATGTCCAGAGGACTACCGGTAATTGTAACGGCTCAGGGCGGGTATATGGACTTTGTGCAGGACGGAGTTAATGGCCTTACTGTTAAGTGCCTGGAAAAAACTATAGACTGCGTTGAATACATAAAGAAATGTCCACAGGCGTTAAATCATAAGTGGCTTATTCCGGATAAAGAAGATTTGAAAGCAAAAATGAGAGCGTTGGCCAGTAAACCGGTTCATGGATGTACTTTGGGAGATGCTGGCCGTGCAGACATGTTTGATATGCAGTGGAATGATGTGGCAATTCAGTTGTTGAAGGAGATATTTAATTAAACATAAATATCCTGATGGATGTAAAAGTGTTGATGATGTTTCTCGCTATCTCGATATACAGGCAATGGAATCAGGATATTACAAGGATATTGTAAATAACTTTGACAAATGGGATAAGCAGAGGATTAAAGATCATTATTTGTTGACTGATAATGGAGATACCGGAACAATATTTAAATGGATGTACGATTCCGTGTTAAAAGATAGTAAAAGCATTATTGATATGGGTTGTGGAAATGGGTTATTTGCTTTGTCATACGCATTGAATAATGATTGTCGGGTTTCTGCCATAGACGGATCAAGAATTTTCATAAAACTCGCTAGAGATTTGCAAGAGAGGAATAATATATCAAATGTTTATTTTGAGCAGTCATTGTCTGAAGAATTAACAGGAATTTGCAAGTATGTAAAAACCCCTTTCGATGCTGCCTTTTCCCAGCATTCATTAGAACATTTTACATGCCCCGGAAAAGCATTGAGAGAACAAAAGGGAGTGGCCAAGGTAGTATGTGGCATTCTACCAAGCGGAATGGCAAATGACAATCCGGAGCATTTATGGCATTGGAATATTGGAGACTTCATTGCTTTTTTGACCGATATATTCAAGAAATTTGAAGTTAAGGTACGCGGAGATTTGATTGGTTATATTATTTGGGAGTGAAGCATACTTGTATAGTCAGACGCGGAGATATAACATTAACAATGGACTTATCGTTTATAGACAATTCATTAAAAATAGAGGACGTACACATTGAATCTAAAGGAATATTTAACAAAGGCAATGGCTTTCCCAGCGGAGATACATTTAGAGAGCCATTCCGGGTGTAATGCCCGTTGCACTATGTGTCCGCGTGGTGGCATGACACGCTATCAAGGAGAAATGCCGAGTGATATATTCCAGAAAGCGGTTGTTGAATGCAAGGATTATCATATGGAATACATCCACTTTCATCTAAATGGTGAGCCGTTATTGATGGATATTGATAAGCTGGTTTCAAGAATTAAATATACTAAGGAAATTAATCCAGATAAGAAGTTGGTATTCTTCACAAATGGAAGCCTCTTGGATAAGCAAAAAATTGTAAAAATATTAGAATCAGGACTTGATATAATTGTAATCAGTATTGATGGTGGGAATGCAGAGGATTATGAAAAAATCCGTGTTGGGTTGAAATTTGATATAGTCGTTGAGAATGTAAGAAATCTTGTTAAGATTCGAAATGCTGGCAGTGTCAATATGAAGATTCAAACGGCTATTGTGCCACAACAAGCCAACAAAAAATCACTGGATGCATATCATAAGCTTTTTCAGGATATGGGCGTTGATGATGTTGGTGGTTCCGGGGTGCAGAACATTGGTGGATTGATTGATTCTGACAGCAAGATTATTAAAGAATCTCAATATATGGCAGGGGATATTAATGTTCCTTGCTGGCGGATATTCCTTGATTTAAGTATTATGGCAGATGGGCGTGCCGTTGTTTGCTGCCAAGATGTTCGAGGTACCGTTGTGATAGGTGATTTAAAATATCAAACACTTAAAGAGATATGGCATGGCAAGCCGATGATGGATATCCGGAAAGCATTTATTGAAGGCAAAAAGAAAGAATTGTCTTATTGTGGTGAGTGTGATTATATGAGGTCTGCTGGGATAGATGCTGCGTGGTGGAAATCTGGAGAAGAATTTAAAAATACATACGATGAGGTATGTGAGGAATTGGGGATTAATTAGATGAAAAATCAAGAAATTAAATCAATACAAAAATCGGCAAGGAACCATGAGAGGTCAGTGTGGGTAAACAGGATCAATGCCAAAATAGATAAATCAAAAGATTCGTGCTCGTCTAATCACCAAGTATTACATAATATAGCTTACTGCATACAATATAATAAAAAAATAGTATGAAAACAACAAATATTGACGGTTTAGATATTTCCCGGTTATGCCTCGGCGGTGGGAAATTTGAGCACCTACCGACAGCACTAGCATACCCATTAATTGAGAGGGCATTGGCTCTTGGAATAAATCTATTCGATAGCCATCATCGATATGGAATCAGTGAAGCAATACTCGGAAATTATTGTGAGAATCCGACCGTTAAGATAATGACTAAGGTTTCAGCTTATAAATATAATGAAAATTTAATGTTGGTCAAAAACAGCTTGCAAACATTACAGCGCATACCAGATATAATGTGGATATCCGACCTGGACGATAAACAATTATACAATACCGGTGATAAATTATATCATGAACTTTTAGAAACTAAAATGTTCCCACGGCTTGGCATTACAACTGAGTCAGCAGGAATGGGGTTTATGTTTTTAAAACAACACCCGGAATGTAAGTTTTTCATGATACCGTATCATCCAAAATCAAGCCCTGAAATGAAAGATTTTGCATTAGAATTAAAGAGGCAGGATAAATATGTATTTGCAATAAAGCCATTTAATGATGGTCTTTCTTTTATGGCGAAGCCTTGTCATGTTGCAAGTGTAATTACCAACACCTTCCACATGATTATCAATGAAATAAATCCGGATGTAATATGTTTTGGCACAAAGAACATTGCTCACTGCGAGGAAACTATTAAGTTGTTTAACGATATAACAGGACGGATGGGAAACAATGGCTGTTAATTTAAATAAAGAGATATCAAAGATTGCTGCATATTTAGGAGATCAATCGCAGAAACAAATGGGTATTCCTGGAAATCCTCTTTGGACACGAGATTTTTTATTAGAAGTTGCGAAGGGGAATATACCGGGACATTCTGTGGTGCATAAGTTTGGACGTAACCCTAATATACCGAATGCAGTTGGTACATTTGAAACCATATGGAATGGTGGTGGGGTTTATACAGGGCATAATGCGGTAGCGGCAGAAATATTAGAAGTCTTTAGTAGCAGTGGGAATGATATCGGGACATTAGTATCAAGCGGCACGGCAACGGGTGGAAGCACTACAACCATGGAAGATACAGGAGCCACTTTTTCAAGTGATGGAGTGGCGGCTGGCGATGTTTTAATAAATGACACTCAGTCCGATCATGGGATAATAGTATCTGTCACTGAAACAATAATCACGGTGTGGAGATTTGAAGGAAGCACTGCTATTGCAGTAAATGATGCTTATAGGGTCGCCACTAAAGCCTCTACGGGAACGCCAGTTATCAAATTGAGGCATCTTCTTAATTCTTCCTATGTAGATGTAGGGGGTGAATACATAATAACTAATGGGGTAACAGGGGTTGATACTGTTGGTGCTTATTTGAGAATGTCTAGAGCGAGATGTCATGGTGGGGACAATGTTGGAGAGATTACATGTCGGCAGAAAACAACCACGGCAAATATCATGATGGCATTGCCTATCGGTTATAACTCCACAATGATTTGCGCAGATACAATTCCTGCAGGAAAAACAGGGCATTTTATTACATGGTTCGGTTCTCTGTCTGGCAAGGTAAACGCAAATTGCAGCTTAAGATTAAAAGTCAGGCCAGTTGGGGATGTTTTTCAGGTACAGGAGGAGGCATCCGTTATGTCTTCAGGTAATAGCGCCTTGCCAAGAGTGTATCCAATTCCAAAGGGAGGTTTCAAAGAAATGAATGATATAACAATAGAGGCTGATTCAGATACGAACAGCACTGGAATTGCTGCAGGATGGGCAATGTTGTATGTAGACAATTGAAAAGGAGAACAATGAAAAAGATAATGCTAGTGCTTGTAAAAGACATGGGCGATGTAATCCTTAATAATCCACTCGCACGTAATATTAAAGAACATCATGGAGAAGATACAGAAATCACGTTATTTACAAACACGTGCTACTTGGAACTCGTTGGATATAATCCTGATTTCCATAAAATAGAAGTATGCGAGAATTGGTTGACTCAATGGGATCTGATATTACAACATGCGATCAAAGGCGGTTATGACAAGGTTATGATTCCTCAGCAGATCAAGTGGGAGGATGGTATCTGGCACCAGCTTGATTATTTGAGGCATAATCATTTGCTCAATTATTATCAATTAAGATGCGGATTGCCGGTAAAGAAAACACCTTTGGTCTTTTATCCTAATCCAAAAATAGGACCCGAAATAATCAATTTTAAATATGCGGTAATTCACTGTCAGACGCGGAATCCAGATAAAGACTTTAAAGATTGGTATACGTTGAATCAATTATTGACAGACGCCGGATACACAATCTACCAGGTTGGTGGCGATAAAGATTTGCAGATGGTTGATGATGACCATATATTTAAAGGGAGTTTTACTGAAATATGGCATTTGATGAATAATGCTGATATGTTTATCGGGCTTGATTCTGGATTAACTTCTTTGGCCGCAACTACCGGATCACAGGTATTTCAATTATGTGGTTGTACAATACCAAAAACTTCCGGAGGATATGGCGATAATGTTTATCATATCGTGTCTGAGCCGTGCCCAACGTGTCGGCCTATTAGGTGCCATGCTCATTGTAAATCA
>Ga0233440_1002770_pt1 | contig 14007 bp, 12 predicted proteins | sample SI_123_September_5_FD_182791 | JGI IMG/M metagenome (GOLD analysis project Ga0233440, IMG submission 182791) | Seawater microbial communities from Saanich Inlet, British Columbia, Canada - SI_123_September2016_120_MG | ecosystem: Environmental > Aquatic > Marine > Inlet | place: Canada: British... | reverse complement strand
ATAAACAACGCTCTAGCATTCGTTATATTGTTGAAAGAACCTTTGGGCTACTCAAGCAACATCATGGCTTAGGCAAAGCAAGATACCTTGGATTAGAAAGAAACAAAGCTAGAGCTCAATTAATTGCTATGAGTCATAATCTTAAAACGGGGATGAATATATTTAAAAAAATACAGCAATTGAAAGACTTAAGGGATTATTGCGTCCCATGAGTAGCAACAGGGTAAAAAGTAAGAAAACAAGCGTTAAAAGCGCAGAGTTAAAGGTGATTTTTTAGATTTTTATGGAAAATATGGAAAAATCTAGGGAATTTTTTGGAAAAAATAAAAAAGGATTAAATTTGGGATGGAATTTTTGAATTATTCAAAGGTCTCTATGAATAAGATAAATAGATCTAAATATGTAGCTGTATTTTTAAAAAATAAACTAATAAGTCTTAATTCCATTCTTCCTTTGGCATTAGAAATGAACCAGTGTTGTGGCTATAAGTTTTATTTTATTGTCTGGGAATATGAATCATATAGATCTATAGTTGAAGATAATATTGTGTTGAGAGATATGGCGCTAAGTGTAGGGGAGATTGTATGTCCAGATAGTGCTAGTAACACAAATATTATTAGTAGAAAGATAAATAAAATTATTTTGCTTACTAAAATACTATTTAAGTTTTCTTTCAAAAAATATTATATTTTTCATTTTGGCGTATTTGATATAAAGCCATTCATTTTAATTACAAAATTAATAGATAAAAATAAAATAGTTCGATGTGAATCTAGTATCGTGGGTAGGTACGCAAAAGATATGTATCACCTTCTTCATGGTCGTAATGTTTCTGCAAGAAACTTATTACAACTAAGATCTACAAGAGAAATTCTTGATATGTATATTAAGGATGAATACTTAGTTAATAACTCCGGGGTACTAGTTGGGTTTAATCAGGATTGGAATTGGTTTAAGCATACAGATGCTCGTTACTGTAAAAAGCTTATATTTAATGAAGGATTAAACGCAAAATCTTTTTCTAATTTTATAGAAAAAAATAGCGATTACTACTTAAGTCAAGAAAGCCTATTAGATTTAGATAAGAATAAAACTATTGTAGTAGTATTGGGTCATTACGGAGATGGCTCTCCTGAAGTTCAATCTATGAGAAATAAACTTTTATATGAAATTCTTGTGGTTTTAAGAAAACTTGAGATGAATGCTATAATAAAGCCACATATTTATTGTGATATGGGCTTAGTTAAATCTATAGTAAAAGATGCAAGATGCAAAGAAAGTAGAATTTTTTATACAAAAATATACCCAAATGTTTTACAAAAAGTATCTATTGGAGGGTTGTTCGTAAACAAAAGTACTTTGCGTTGTCACTATCAAGATATAGGATTTCCCGTTATTCAATATAATGGTGGTATGTTCGATAGAATGACTCCTGACCACTGTTCTGGTATAGTTTGTTCAAATCAAAATCAATTGACCAAGCACCTTAAAGAACTTATGAAAAAGGCTAATAGTAATGATTCTATAATGGAAAAAAATAAAGAAAGTGTGGAAAGTTGCGACAAAATAAAGAAAGTGTTTTGTTGTATAGAATCTTAATATGCTATTTGATATATATGAGGACTTGCCGGATTCTATATCGTATATTTTTGATGAGTTAGATAAGCATAATATATTTTATTGGATTGATGCGGGTACGCTTTTAAAAGGAATGAAGTTGCTGGTGATATTCGCGCCATCTTTAATGCCGCTAACCAAGATGACAAAGATATTTGCCAACGAAGAATCCTGTTTAAGGCTGGTATCTGCTATTGTGATGGAAGTTTAGGAACAGCGGGTTGGTGGTAGAATGTATTTAAGGGTAAAATAGAGCAAATGGAGATGGAATGGATGTAAATTTACAGAGAGAAGTTTACTTGACCTTATTTATCTTGGGCTAGCAGTAGATTTACTACATACAGGTCATTTAAATGTTACAAATGAAGCTAAAAATATGGCTAACGACATATTTGAGATTACAACTAAGCCAATGATATTTGACGCTGATACAAGTGGAAAAACAGAGCATTTTGAATTCACTGTAAAAAGTATAAGTTTATAGATTTATAAAATGCCAGTAACTCTTATGAGACATGCACACACAGAATGGAATGATAGTCCAAAAATATTTCAGGGGTATTTCGATGTTTATTTAAGTGAAAAGGGTAAGCAAGAAACCTTATTGAAGTCTAATTCCATGAGTGATTTTGAGTTTGTGTATTCGAGCACGGCTTCAAGGTGTATTGAAACAGTTAATATTTTGCTAGGGGCTACTGAAAAAATTATTCTAGATGACAGGTTGTTAGAAATAGATACAGGTGAATTTACTGGAAAAACAAATGACGAAGTTGTATGGGAATCGTTAAAGCTGTCTAGTTCTGATAAGTTTGTATCTAATTTACCAGATGGATTGGATACGGTTATTGGTAATGGTGGAGTTGGACTTTCTGGAGGTCAAATTAAACGTATAGATCTTGCTAGAGTTATAGCGAGCGGATCTCTAATATTATTAGATGAGCATACGTCAAGTTTGGATGTGCATTCAGAAAGGAAAGTTCATCTTGTAGTAAAAACAATTCATCAAGAGTTGAGTGCAACTATTATCATTGTTTCGCATCAATTGTCTATTGTTAGTGATGCCGACAAAATTATTGTTGTGCAAGACGGTAAGATTGCAGCCATTGGAACTCATCAGGAATTATTAAATATTAATAATTGGTATGCTGGGGCATGGGAAGTTCAAAAGAACAGATTTAGCAGTTAATTTATGAACTCTCATAATAACCTAATCATGTTGGAGTGTATAGGATGGAAGTATTACAAACGTTCCGACTATACTCTTTGGTTTAAAGGATATGTAACAAATTACAAAATGTCTGAGTTGCATATGGAGCTCAAATGTATTGTTAGTAACTATTCTAAGATAAATATAGATGTGTTAAAGGAGTGGATTAAAGGAGTTAAAGGACATTTTGCAATTGTTATTGATTTTGATGGATGCGTATTTGCCACTACAGATAAGATATCTTCTATTCCATTATATTACGTAGAACGAGAAGGTGAAGCTATTATTGGAAACCATGCGCCCTCATTAAAAAGATATGCAAATATAGATTCCAAAGAGAAGAATTCTGATGCAATATTGGAAATAGCAATGTCGGGCTATACAGTAGGTAGGAAGACAATCTTTAATGATTTGTACCAGTTAACTGCAGGTGAATGCTTGCTTTCTTGTAATCAATATTTCGTAACAGAATACTATTATACTTATCTTCCAAAATTTACTGCATCTTACGATAAGGCTTATGCTAAGAAAAAATTTTCTGAGTCAGTTTTAGTTGCTTTAACCGAATTGATTGAAAATAATCAAGGCAGACAAATTGCAATTCCCTTAAGTGATGGGTTTGACTCTCGTCTAATTGCAAGTGGGCTGAATTTTCTAGGGGCAAAGGACGTTATTTGTTTTTCCTACGGATCTATTAACTCAAATGAATCTTATACAAGTCAGGCGGTTTCTAATAAATTGGGATACCAATGGTTTCATGTGCCGTTAACGTATAAAAGCCAAAAAGAATTTTTCTCATCCGAAGATTTTGAAAGATATAAAGAGGACTTTAACTCCCTTTCATCAACAACTTTTGTTCAAGATATATCGGCAATCCAAAAGATAAGGCAAAATAATTTGATTTCATCAGATGCAGTAATTGTAAATGGAAATACTGGAGATTTTATTTCTGGTGGTCATATTCCCAGGTCCTTAACAAAGGGTAATTTAGAGGATAACAATCCAGATAAATTATTAGCATCTTCATGGAATGAATTCCTCGATAAACACTTTTCACTTTGGGGCATGCTTCGAAATAAAAATAATAATAAATTTATTATTAACGAACTAAACTCTCTATTAGAATCTCGAGGAATTGATAGATTGGTTGATAATGAACAACTTTATGGGGTTTTCGAATCTATGGAATTTCTAGGGAGACAAAGTAAGTATATTGTTAATATGCAGAGGGCATATGAATTTTATGGCTATAGCTGGCATATGCCTTTGTGGAGTGAAAGTATGCTTGATTTTTGGGAATGTGTTCCGCAAGAGTATAAAGTAAATCAAAGACTTTACAAAGATACATTATATGAAAATAATTGGGGCGGGGTGTGGAGCGACATCCCTATAAATAATAAACTTATACAACCGTCATGGTTGCGATACATAAGACTCTTGTCAAAGATATTATTGTATCCGTATTCAAAGAATGCATGGTATCGTTTTGAGCGTAATGTCTTTCAGTACCATTTAGACGAGGTAAAAAACAGTGTAATTGTTCCTTATCGAAAGGTATTGTTAGATAGACGTGGACAAAGACATTGGTTATCATGGTTGACAGAATTATACTTGATAGAGAATGGAATTAACGATCTGCCAAGTATTAATAAAAGGCACGTAAAATGAAAAATATAAATAAGAATAAAAAGATTAGAATAGCTGTTGTTGGTTGTGGACGAATCTCTAAAAATCATTTTGATTCTATAAAAACACATCAAAATAATATTGAGCTGATATCAATTTGTGATATTAATCCAAAAGTATTATCTCAGTGTGAAAGGCAGCACAATGTTAAGGGATATCTTGATTTAGGAAGAATGCTTGATAGTGAAAATCTTGATTTAGTTGCTATATGTACACCAAGTGGTATCCATGCAGAACAGACTAAGATTTGTGCCATGCATGGTGTAAATGTGATGACAGAAAAACCTATGGCTACCCGTTGGGATGATGGATTACGCATGGTTAAAGTATGTGATGATGCGGGGGTAAGGCTTTTTGTTGTTAAACAAAATAGATTTAATACTACACTCAAACTGTTAAAACGTGCAATAGAGGAAAATCGTTTTGGAAAGATTAATATGGTGCATATTAATGTTTTTTGGACCCGGCCCCAAGAGTATTATGACCAAGCAAAGTGGAGAGGTACATGGGAGTTTGATGGCGGTGCTTTTATGAATCAAGCTAGTCATTATGTAGATTTACTAGATTGGTTGATTGGACCAATAGATAAAATACAAGCGATGATGACAACTACCCGTAATATTGAGGTGGAGGATACCGGTGTGATGAATATCAAATGGCGTAAAGGAACATTGGGATCTATGAGTGTAACTATGTTAACTTATCCGAAGAATCTAGAAGGAAGCATCACTATTCTTGGTGAAAATGGAACGGTTAAAGTTGGCGGTGTAGCTGTTAATGATATTCAACATTGGGAATTTGATAAGCCAAAAGATTATGATAAACAAGTAAATGATGCTAGTTATAAGACAACTTCTGTTTATGGATTTGGTCACTCGCTTTATTATGAAAACATAATAAAAGTCCTGAAAGGAGAGGTGGAGCCAGAGACTGATGGTAGAGAGGGATTAAAATCATTAGAAGTGCTAATTGCAGCATATTTATCAGCAAGAGATGGAAAAACTATTTCGTTACCAATAGAGTATTAGAGTGGATTATCAAGTGCATAAAACAGCTATTGTGGATGATGGTGCTAAAATCGGAAGAAGGTCTAGAATTTGGCATTGGACGCACATTTGTTCAGGTGCCATTGTTGGCAATGAGTGTGTTTTTGGGCAAAATGTATTTATTGGAAATAATGTAAAAATTGGAAATAATGTAAAGGTTCAGAACAATGTTTCAGTATATGATAATGTTACTATAGAAGATGATGTTTTTTGTGGACCAAGTATGGTTTTTACTAATGTAATAAACCCAAGGTCATCCGTTTCTAGAAAACATGAGTACTTAGATACCTTAGTAAATAAAGGAGCCACACTGGGAGCTAATTGCACAATTATTTGTGGAACTAATATTGGAAAATATGCATTTATTGGTGCGGGTTCGGTGGTAACTAAAAATGTTCCAGATTATGCGCTTATGGTTGGCGTTCCGGCTACCCAGATTGGATGGATAAGTGAATATGGACAAAAAATGTCATTTACTCAAACTGAAAAAGATGTTTGCCTCTGTGAGAATACAGGAAATATGTATATATTGGAGGATGGAGTATGTCGAAAAATAAAACGCTAAAGTTGTCTTGACCCTTAAAATTTAAACATGAAAAAAAAAGTACTATATGTAGCTAGATTGTTTAGTGGACTTGAGGTTAGTCTTTCTAGTAGAGACTGGAATCCAACTGGAGTTCCTACAATATATAAAGTTATTAATGAAATAGATAAAGAATTTAATACTAGGTTTATTTTTACTGCAAAAGATTATGAAGAAGAGTTTTTTCCTGTTAGAAGTGAAACAATATACGTTAACAAACTAAAATCTCCAATTACAATTATTGCAGGGATTGCCGTATTTCCGGTTTGGATTGGAAAGTATAGAAAATATTTAAGAGAAATTTATCAGTCATTGTATATTATTGCAATTGCTATAAAGTTTCAACCGGATGTTATATATATAGGAAATGCAAATATTTGGACTGGGGCAATTCTTTCTAAGTTTAACAATAGATCCAAGGTTGTTTTTAGGGTTATGGGTCTTTATCAAGCAATGAGAGAAGCTTTAACTGAAAACAATATTTGGTATAAAATTCTCCGTTGGTCGTATAAGGCTCCATTCTCAGCCGTAATAGTAACACAAGATGGAACTGGAGTTGAGCCATGGATTGATTCTGCTCTTAATAAAACAGCACCTGTTCATATTATGCTTAATGGAGTGCCTACAATAGAAGGTAACACAAGCATATCACATACTGATTTGTTGGGCCTGCCAAAAGATAATACAATAGTATTATTTCTAGGTCGTTTGGAACCAGAAAAAGGCTGCTTTGAATTTGTTAATCAGTTTTTACGAGCTGAATCGGTAATTCCAAATAAAATTCATGCATTAATAGTGGGGTCGGGAAGAAGTGAGCAAGATATTCGCAATATGGTTATAGAAAAAAATGCATCGGATAGAGTGACATTTATTAAAAGATTAGATCATAGTCAAGTTCTAGAAGCACATAAGTGTGCAGATATTTATGTATCTCTTAATAAGAGAGGCAATCTGAGTAATGCAAATCTTGAAGCTATGGCGCTAGGACAATGTATAGTGATGCTTGAATCTCAACCTAAGTTGTCAATAGATTTAATAACTGATAGCTTAATACCTGAACAAGCAGTTTTGAGAATATCGCTGGAGAATAATATGAGTGGATTAAAGGACGCCATTGTTATGTTGCACAACAATCCGGAAATTAGAGAAAAAATGAAAAAAAATATACGTAAAGTTTCGGATAAAATCCTTAAAAGTTGGGACGAGCGAATTTCACATGAAATTAAAATATTAAAATCAATGTTTTAATGCAGGAAAATGAATAAAAAAAGAAAAATATTGACAGTAGTAGGTGCAAGGCCTCAATTTATAAAATCTGCTATTGTGTCAGAAGCATTGAAAAAATATGAGAAAGATTTTTTCTTGGAAGAGGTTGTTGTAAATACAGGGCAGCATTATGACAAGGACATGTCTGATATTTTTTACAATGAGTTAAGAATAAAAAATCCAGATTACAACTTAAATATTGGTCCAAATAATATTTATACTCAGTTATCTTCTATTGTTAGAAAATTGGGTGATATTGTAACTAAAGAAAGTCCGGATGTTGTGTTGGTGTATGGAGATACTACGTCAACACTTGCCGCAGCAACTGTGTCATCTATTTTAGACGTTCCTTTAGTTCATATTGAGTCCGGTGAGAGGATTTATAGGAGGGTAGGCGTACCTGAAGAGACAAACCGAATAATTACTGATCATATTTCTACAATTGCACTTACAAGTACTAAACGTGCAGTTAGTTATCTAATACGAGAAGGATTCTCTCCTTCCCGTATTAAATTTGTTGGCGATCCAATGTATGATCTGTTTATAAAATATAATAATAATAATAATAAATCTGAATTTATTCAGTCTTTTAAATACAAGCAAGGTGCATTTCATCTTGCCACTATACATCGAGTACAAAACACTAATAACAAAGAACTTCTTAAATCGATACTAGATGCTTTAGACTCTTCTGAGATACCGGTTGTTTTACCCTTGCACCCAAGGGTTTCTAAAATTTTAAAAGAGTTAAGGTACTTTCCTAAGAATAATTTAGAAATTATAAAGCCCTTAAGCTATATAGACTTTACTTATATTTTAAGATTATGTAATAAAGTTTTTACTGATTCTGGCGGAGTTACTAGAGAAGCTTTTTTTGCACGTAAGCCTTGCATAATTCCAATGGAGAATAGTTGGTGGTCCGAGGTTGTAGAGAGTGGGTGGGCTATAGAGGTCGGAACTAATAGTAATAAAATTACAAACGCACTAAATAACTTTATACCTAAAAATGACTACCCTGAAGGATTGTTTGGTAATGGTGAAAGCTCAAAAAAAATTGCAAAGGCTCTATTTGACTTTGTTTGTAAGTCAGATAAAGATGGCGCATGGCATAGGCATGGATACTTCCATCAATTGCCCAAATCTTCTTCAACAAATTTTACATATTCTGAATATGAAAAAACTCTAAAAATACTGATAGATGAAGGATATAGCTTTGAAAGTTTTTCAGATACACAAGAGATGCTTGATTTAGGCAAGCGATTTGTATTGATGCGACATGACATTGATTTATCGCTTGAAAAAGCGTTAATGATTGCTGAAATTGAATCGAAGTTTAGAGTTACCTCTACTTACTTCATTATGCTAAGAAATGATTTTTACAATATTTTCTCAAAACAAGGAACAGAGATCATAAACAATATTGTTAAATTTGGTCATCAAATTGGATTGCATTTTGATTGTTCAGCGTACCCTCAGAATCTTACTAATAAGGAGTTTTCTCAGGCATGTTTAGATGAATGTAAGGTTATTAATGAGTGGTTTAATATAAATATAGAAATTATAAGTTATCACAGGCCGGGAAAGGTTGTTATGTCGGGAGACTGCTCTATATCTCATCCATTGCACCATACTTATATGCCTTTATATACTAATAAAATTTCATATAAATCTGATTCTCGTGGTAAATGGGGGCATGGTCACCCGTTAGAAAGTCAAGCATTTAAAGACAGAAAACCACTGCATATTCTGACACACCCCATATGGTGGAATAAGAGGCCTATTGCACCATATCAAAATTTACATAAATTTATAGATGACAGTAATCATTTAAAGGAGTATTACTTGTCTAAAAATAATACTGTATATCGTGTTGGAGAACGTAGTCAGAAAATCAATTATGACAGTAAAAAATAAAATAATAGCAGTTTTTGGCTGTAAGCATACTACATTAGACTTAATTATGGGCTTATTGCGCTCAGATATAAATATTGATTATTGTGTTACATTAACGCCTGATTTAGCAAAAAAAGAAAGTGTGTCGGGTTATTTTGATCTTAGGTTGCTCCTAAAAAATTTGAATATACCTTGCATTAGTGTTAATAAGTATAGCCTTATGTCAGATTATGATATAGGCACTATTAGCTCTTTAAATATTGACCTTGCATTATGTATGGGGTGGCAAAGATTACTCCCAGAATGGTTGTTAGATTCATTGAAAATTGGTGCTTTTGGGATGCATGGATCTAATAAGCCACTTCCTCATGGAAGGGGTCGTAGTCCATTAAACTGGTCACTAATTCAAAATAAGTCACTATTTTTTACATATTTATTTAAATACAATTGTGGTATTGATGATGGACCTATAGTTGGCATGCAGAAATTTGATATAACTCCGTGGGATAGTTGCCACACACTGCACTTAAAGAATACTTTGTCTATGATTAAATTGTGCGAAAAATATATTCCAAAAATTCTTAAAAACTCAATTGTACTTAAACCTCAGCTTGATAATGATGTTAGCTATTACCCAAAAAGAATAGCAGATGATGGTGTTATATACTGGAGCGACTCAACAATTAATATTTACAACTTAATACGTGCTGTTACCTCACCTTTTCCTGGGGCATTTACATTTTTAAATGGAGATAAGGGTAGTAAAGTAATAATATGGGATGGAGTGCCATTTGATTCTAGATTAGACTGGAGCGAATCAAATTCCGGAGAAATACTAGAGGTATTTTATGATAAATCTTTTGTGGTAAAGACTGGAGATACGACAATTCTTGTTACTAAGTACGAAGGTATTAGGCTAGATAAAAACAATATAGGGATGTTCTTTAGTCATTCAAATATTAAACGGAAAGAGTGGATAGGGTTACCAATATAGTTATAAGAGTAAGTTTATTTTTAGCAAGCGTTATAAATAGGAGGATTACAGCTATGCTAGTACAAAATAATAAGAATCAATGTAAAGACAATAACTTGTTGCATGTTTCCCACTTTGTTGGCTTGTCAGGAGTCGGCGGTGTCCAAAGAAATTTTGTTGAATATATTAACAGCAGGACTGTTTTAGAATCTGATAGTAGTTTCTTTCATAAGATTTATACTTTGGGTAGTGTTGATTCTCAATATAAATTGAAAAAAGAGGTTTTTGATATAAAGAGATTAACAAATTTACTTTCATTAATTTTAGATATAACATCTAGAAATAAGATTGTTCATTTCTATAATAATCTCACCAGTATTAAGGTTGTGATTTTTTTATTCTTATTGCCAGTACATAATCTCATATTGCATGAGAGAGGGGTAATTTGGAATTTACCATATTTTCGTAGACCATTATTGCTCTTTGTTATTTGGAAGGCACGCTTAGTCTTAACTAATTCCAATGCTACTAAAATAATGTTGGAGAAAAAATTTAATATCACTAGTAAGAAAGTAAGAGTTATTCATAATGGAATTGACACTACGTCTAAGTGTACAAAAAAGCTATTACATAATAAATCTCCATTTTTTTGTATAGGGTTTATTGGTCGACTAGATACGCCAAAGGGTGTACATGTTTTAATTGAAGCAATGCACTATTTATCTGGTAAAAATATTAAATTAGTTATAGCGGGTGATGGCATTCTTGAAGACTCACTTAAGGAGCAGGCTAAGGGATGTAAGAATATATCATTTGTTGGTCGTGTAGAAAATCCATATAGATTTTTAAGTAGTATAGAATTATTAGTAGTGCCGTCAATACGTGAACCGCTAGGTAATGTATGCCTAGAAGCTGGCTTATGCAAAGTACCAGTACTTGCTGCAAATGTAGATGGATTGCCAGAAATAATTAAGGATAAGACTTCTGGCGAGTTAATTAGCCCATCAAAAAAAATTTCTTTTGAGACAGTAAATACTGCAATCCCCTTGCCAGAGTTTGTTGTCAATCCAACAACACAAAAACTAGAATCTCCAAAACAGATTGACCCTCTTTTGCTATCGCATAAAATTCTTGACCTGTATAATGCTCCCGACACTCTTGTTGAATATGGTGAGCAATTACACAATAGGGTTGTTGAGTATTTTAATATAGATCGTTATACACATGATTTACATAATATTTATTTTGAAGTAAGTAAGTAAGTTATTATTTATGATAGAAAAGAGGTTGTATAAATGAAAGCAGTTATTTTAGCTGGTGGTTTTGGTACGCGTTTAAGTGAAGAAACCGATATAAAACCAAAACCAATGATTGAAATTGGCCATAGGCCAATTCTTTGGCATATTATGAAAACTTATTCTGTACACGGCGTTAATGATTTTATTATATGTTGTGGGTATAAAGGTTATGTTATTAAAGAGTATTTTGCAAACTATTTTTTACACATGTCAGATGTAACATTTTCTATGAAAGATAACAGCATGGAGGTTCATCAAAATAATGCAGAACCATGGACGGTAACATTGGTTGATACAGGAGAAAACACATTAACAGGTGGTCGTTTAAAAAGGGTGCAGAAATATGTTAAGAATGAAAAGGCTTTTTGTTTTACCTATGGCGATGGCGTAAGTGATGTAAATATTACGAACTTAATTAAGTTTCACCAAGCACATGGAAAACAGGCAACACTTACAGCGACCCGTCCACCAGGTAGATATGGCGCGTTAAAAATCACTAATAATAACTCCGTTGAGAGGTTTCAAGAAAAACCAGAAGGGGATGGAAGTTGGATTAATGGAGGTTACTTTGTTCTCTCACCTGAAGTTATCAATAATATAGATGGTGATGGTACAACATGGGAACAAGAACCGTTAAAAAAACTTGCTGAAGATGGAGAACTGATGTCATTTAAACATGATGGTTTTTGGCAGCCAATGGACACATTGTATGAAAAAATCATGTTGAATAATTTATGGAATAATGGTAAAGCGCCATGGAAAAAGTGGTAGCCTGAGTGGATAAGTGTGACTATTTGATAATTGGCGCAGGAATTATAGGAATAAATATTGCTAGAGAGTTGTCTAAAAGATATCCTGATAAGGTAATTATAGTTATCGATAAAGAAAATAAAGAGGCACAACATGCAAGTGGTAGAAATAGTGGAGTATTGCATGCTGGATTCTACTACACTGAGGATAGTTTAAAGGCAAAATTTACACGTGAAGGTAATATGGCGATGACAGCTTATTGTGAGGATAATAATCTACCAATTAGAAAGTGTGGCAAACTTGTTGTTGCACAGTCTGAAGATGAAATAACAGTTTTAGATGAATTGCTTCGCAGGGCAAAAAAAAATGGTGTTAGTTTAGAAAAAATAACTGAAAGAGAGGCGAAACAGATAGAGCCAAAAGTAAAAACAACTAAATTTGCACTATTTTCACCTACAACTTCTACTATTGATCCAAAGATTGTTGTTAAAAGTATGGTAAAAGATGCAACAGAAAGTGGTGTTATATTTAAATTTAATACTCCCTATCTTGGGAAAAATGAGGGTTATGTTGAAACAAATGGCCAATCGATAGAGGCGGAGTACGTTATTAATACATCTGGATTGTATGCAGATAAAATAGCAAAAGATTACGGTTTCTCAAAAAACTACTATCTGCTGCCATTTAAAGGAATTTATCTTAAATCTAGCCATTCTTCAGGCTATATATCGACAAATATCTACCCGGTGCCACAACTAGAAAATCCATTTCTCGGTGTGCATTATACGATAACATCTGATGGTGGAATAAAAATAGGGCCAACTGCTATTCCAGCATTCTGGAGAGAGCAATACAAAGGGTTTGAAAATTTTAATACGTCAGAGTTTCTTGAAATATTAAGCCAACAATTAGGTTTGGCTGTCACCTCTAAATTTGGGTTTAAAAAATTAGCGATGGAGGAGATGTTGAAATATTATAAACCAAATATGATAAAAAAAGCTACCAAGTTGTGTGATGGATTTGATGAACAATCTTTTAGTGATTGGTCTACTCCTGGAATAAGGGCACAATTAGTTAATGCACGTGAAAAAAAACTTGAGATGGATTTTGTGATTGAAGGAGATGATAAATCCATGCATATATTGAACGCTGTTTCGCCAGCATTTACTTGTTCAATACCATTTTCAAAACATGTTGTAGATCGTATAGAAAGTTTGATAAATTAAGGAGATTCATAAAATATGAAAATTTTAGTTACAGGCAACACTGGATATATTGGCCCAGTACTAGGTGAGAAATTAAAACAAAAATATAATGATTTAAAGTTGATAGGATTTGATACAGGTTTCTTTGCTCATTGTCTGACAGGGGTAAATGTAAGTCCAGAACTTAATTATGATGTGCAATATTATGGGGACATTAGAAAACTTGATAAAAATGTATTTCATGGTGTAGATATAGTTATCCACTTAGCTGCAATATCTAACGACCCTATGGGGAATAATTTTGCAAGTGTAACAGAAGAAATAAACTCAAAAGCAAGTGAAAATGTTGCCAAAATTGCAAAACGAGCTGGTGTTAGAAAGTTTATATTTGCCTCTAGTTGCAGTATGTATGGCACAGCAGACTCTGAAGCAAAAAAAGAGAGTGACAGTTTAAATCCACTCACAGCATATGCAAAATCAAAA
>Ga0233440_1002760_pt1 | contig 14030 bp, 12 predicted proteins | sample SI_123_September_5_FD_182791 | JGI IMG/M metagenome (GOLD analysis project Ga0233440, IMG submission 182791) | Seawater microbial communities from Saanich Inlet, British Columbia, Canada - SI_123_September2016_120_MG | ecosystem: Environmental > Aquatic > Marine > Inlet | place: Canada: British... | reverse complement strand
AAAAACTTGAGTATCCATACCATCAGGATAGCTACGTACATGAGCATTACTAACGTAATCGGCACTATTAGCATTAAACATTTGTATTGTTTGTTCAACGATCTCTGGATCAATGATTGGGCAATCACCAGTAATTTCAACTATGATATCAGCGTTTGCTTTATCTCCTGCCCCAATAACTCGAGCCATAACATCTTCTTCACTACCCCGATAACATAAAACATCTTCACTTTTTGCAAATTCAACTAAAAGATCATCAGTAGTATTTGAAGTAGTTGCAATTATAATTTCGTCAATAGAATGAACTAATTTTAATCGCATCACCAAATAATGTAACATTGGTTTGCCAAGTACAGGTAAGAGTACTTTCCCAGGAAGTCGCGATGATGTCATTCGAGCTTCAATTGTAGCAACAACTTTCATATAATACGTATTACCAGAAGAGATTCTTTTATTTACATTAGAGCAAGTTCAATCAGACAAATCAAGATATATACATTTAAGGAAATAAATAATAATCAGTATTATTATGTGTTGCAGAACGTATTTGTTCATTATTCAAGAAATTGTCGAGCTCAAGCCCCTTCACTGCAAAATAATTGCAATAATCAGGCCCCTCCATATCTGGTGTATAAAATCTTAGATATTCCAAGCCCAAAGGTCCTACACGAAATATTTTAAACTCGGATTTATCAAGTAAATAAAAAACTTCTTTCAATGTATGGTTGCCAATACTCCATGCCTCTGAATATTCAAACATCAAGAAAATTACAGGTAGCTTTTCATATATTTCACAAGCACCTTCAAGAATGGGAAGCTCTACACCTTCAGCATCGATCTTTATAAATACCCCTTTCGATGACTCACGCTCAATCAAGGGGAGGTAGGAATCCAGTCTGTCTAAATTGACATCTATTTGTGTAACATTACTTGTAAAGTGCGGCATCATGTCAGTTCTATCAAAAAGACTAGATGTTGTATCATCTGAGGAATAAATATTGAAAGTTGCTTTATCTTTTTTATTACTCAAAGCAGACTGAACCAATTCACCGTGAACAATTTTTTGTTCCAATACTTCCTTCAAATTTGGATTTGGCTCAAATGCTAGGACAAATTTTGGAGAGAACTCTTCCTTAGTCAACTGCGCAGCATTTATTCTGTCAATGAAAATTCCGTTGTTAGCACCAATATCTATAAAAAAGTCGTAATGGTCTCCGAAAGTATATAGAGTTTTAAACTCACCATTTTTCTCACAATCACCTTCATTAAAGCCGTTAGCTGTCATCCAATCAACGTATTCATTCCTCTTTTTTTTAAAAGTCTCAAAATCCATTACTTTCTCCTTCTCTAGTGAATTCTCACATATCTTGTTAAACGTCTAAGTTTGTGAGTAGTTAATAACTAACATGCCTCAGAATCTAATTACACTATTTCATTTATCCGTACGAACTTTAACACAAGAGAGCAACATCGCCCGAAAAATTTTGTAATTCGCGTATAGCTTCCTACCGAAGCGCGGTAAGTCATTTCTTTCTTGCACAACTATCGGAATTTGTTGTAACTTGTAACCACTTCGGACGGAGAATAGTGCCAGCTCTGTCCCAATCGAATTGTATGAATCAAAATGTCCAAGTGCTTTATAAATTGATATTCGGTAACCTTTCAATCCACATAATGGATCAGATATCCCATATAAGGCTTTCGTGAGTAGAGCGAAACAATATTCAGCAAATCGTTGTTGACTATCACGGATACAAATAACTATATCAGCATGTTTTTCTAGCAGAGAAATAATTTTTCCTAATATCTCAGGATTATGTTGACCATCAGCATCGATTGTTACAACGAATTCACACTTAAGCTCATCTGCTTTTATAAAGCCACTATTTAATGCAGCATCATAACCAGCGTTAACCTCGTGACTGACTACTTCTGCGCCTTCACTACGTGCAACTTCAGCAGTATTATCGGATGAACCATCATCAACAACGATTGGTATGCCAAAATCGAGGCATATTTTTATCACCTCGCCTATAGAAGACTCTTCATTAAATGCAGGAATGACTATTCCGACTCGAGATCTGTCCACTTAATATGCGCTCCAGCAGCTAAAGAAGAATTAAGAGTACGGCCAATAATTTTATCTATATAATAAGGTTCAATACCATCTAGAAGACAAGGACGTAAAAAAGTTAAATCCGATTTATGAATAATTTTTCCTTTCTCTATATTTTGCTTAACAACAATCGAGCGTCGTTGAACTACCGATGTTTCCTTTTCATTATCTTCTACTTTTTTTATTTCATCACCAAGCGCAGCTTCAAGCTCTCTTGTTCTATCTACCATGTCTTTCCAACTTAGTGGGTCCATAGAAAATTTATGATCAGGCCCTTCACGATTTATATCATCTGTAAAATGCTTTTCAATCATGCGGGCACCGAGAGCAACTGCACCTAATACAGTAGCATGACCAGGAGTATGATCACTCAAACCTAATACCATAGTAGGATATAGTTGACGATATTTTTTAAGTACATTCAAGTGAATGTACTTAAAATTTTCTAATTGAGCAGTATAATTAGTATTACATTGCATTAATGCTATATTTTGATTATTTTCAAGCATTACCGATATTGCTCTTTCAACATCTTCAAGTGTTGATGCCCCTGATGCCAATATGCACGGCTTATTTTTATTTGAAATATATTGGATTAGTTCAATCCAGGTAATATCACCTGACCCTATTTTATATGCTGGTACATATTTATCAATGTGATCGACTAAATCAAAGTCATACGGTGATGTAAAAAAAGCAATACCGGCTTTCTCACATGTTTCTTTAAGTATTGGCGACCATTCAAGAGAAACTGAAGCATTTTTATATATTTCGAATACAGACTTTTTCCATGATGCCTGATGTGAGCTCTGTGAACCTAAAGATTTAAATCCCTTGTCACTCACTATTGTTTCAGCTTTAAAATGTTGAAATTTTGCGGCATCCGCACCAGCTTCTTTTGCCAGGTAAATAAGATCCTTAGCTCTTTCAAGAGAGCCATCATGATTAGCGGCTATATCGGCAATAAAGTATGTTGGAGAATCCCCCCCAATAGTTTTACCATCAATAGAGAAGGTTTTGTTCGGTAATAACATTTATATTCCTAACCTATAATATAGAGTTAACTTTTATTCTTAGCGACTTGAGTTTAAGCAGTAAAATAGTACATACCATGAATACTTAGATGTTGATAATATTAACTCAGTTAGATGTTTTATCTGATTGAATTATTTTCATATCATACTCAACCATTTCTTTAATTAAATCAGCAAATGATTTGTCTGGTTTCCAGCATAATTTCTTCATAGCTTTTTCAGGATTACCTTGTAAACATGGTTTCAATGAATTATTTAGTTGATTTTCAGTTTCAACATATTCATTCCAGTCTAAACCAACCACAGAAAAAGCTTCTTGTAATAACTCACGTACAGTATGTACATGTCCTGACGCTAACACAAAATCAGATGCTTCATCAGCTTGAAGACTTAGATGAAATGCACGAATAAAATCTGATGCGGCAGACCAATCTACACGTGCAGACACGTCATTCAAGCAGAGCTTATTAATTTTAGCTGGTTGTTTTTCATTACTTTCGTTAAAAAAATTTGATACAGCACAAGTTACTTTTCGACTTAAAAATTGTTCCGAACGATTAACTGATTCATGATTAAATAATATAACAGTTACACCCCAGAAATCATTTGTCCGACGCATAAGATCAATTAATTGAGCACTGGCAACCTTTGTAATTCCATAATATGTACTTGGTTTATATGCTGTATTCTCGTCAATTATAGTAACATCATTTTCTGCTGTATACATTTGAGATGAACCGGCATATAAAAAACGACAATCAGGCACAACCGCCAAGATAACATCAATCATAATCTGCGTTGACAAGAAATTCACACGAAGCATCTCCATACGTATTTCTTTATCAGATTTACCTTCTGATGAATGGTGTGCAGCAGCCAAATGATAGCATTCACTTGGCTTATATCGATTAAATATTTCTTTCATCTTTATTATATCAAATATATTTGTTTCAATAATTTCTGCAAAATCTAATTTTGACTTAGTAGCTCTTTCCTTTGAGACTAAACCAACAACTTTATAATTTTTTTCATTTAAATATTCTGCAAGTAAGGTTCCATCCTGACCATAAATACCAGTAATAATTGCTGTTTTCATAAAACTAATGCTCGAGTTAAAATAAAACTATCATTTTAATAAAACGTACTAATTATTTAACATAACTACAATAATATTCTTTGAAGTTATTTTAATTTAAGAAAATACAACAAAAGCCCGCTAAATCTAACAAATCCTTGAAATATAAAGAATGGTATTGCTCTAAAGTATCCTCTCCGCAATGCCTTCCATGAGTGCAGAAAAGGGTAGCGTATTAATAAATGGAATAACATAAAAGTCGTACGCTCAGGATGTTTCCGGCAAAACTCACCATCTCCTTTACCGTACCAAAGAAATTTTTTGAAGTACGTACTAAGTCCCGAAAAATGATATTGTTGAATTTTTGTTTTCCCTACTCCAAAACTGAGTTCAGGATATTTAGATAATCGATACGAAAAATCAGTATCGTCTATCGTTGATGTAATATGGTCATCAAACTTCGCAAAATCAAATACTTTTTTCTTATAGATCGCAGGTGCGGTACCAACCATGTTACGTTTTCCTGGAATGTTTTGAGTAACTTCCCACGATGCTTCTTCTGCAGAATCCCAAAAACCATGATTCTTATATGACACCAATCCACTCTGGACTATATCAAAATTAAAATCATTCATATCCTTCATAAGAGACTCTAAATCATTCTCTTTCAGTCTATGATCTGCATCAATCATTGCAATATACTCATTTTTAGCCAAATCAAGTCCAATTTGCCTATCTTTTGTTAAACTCGAGTTTTTACTTTCATAAATTATTATCCCTGGAAATTTACGAGCTATCTCTAATGTATTATCACTAGATTCCCCATCAACTAAAATCACTTCATCCGGATTATTTTTATATACACAGACCAGACATTCACGTAAACGCTCTTCCTCATTACGAACACATACAACTACAGAAAGTTTCATGGTATTAAGCTTACTGTTGGAACAGGAACTATAAACTTACCACCTCGTTCAATAAATTCCTTTTCACGTACCATCATTTCATCAAGAAAGTGGTATGGTAATACGAGAAAGTAATCTGGTTTCATAGCTCGTGCTTCTTCTTCTGATATTATCGGTATATTTGACCCTAGAGTTTTCGTTCCCCATTTACGCGGGTTACGGTCAGCAGCAAAAGAAATTAGCTTTTCATCTATGTCACAGTATTGTAGTAAAACGTTACCTTTTGTAGATGCACCATAAACAAATATTTTCTTCCCTTTTTCAAGTTCTTGATTGATAAAAAATAGCAAATCATTTTTATTGCGTTCAATATTTTCTTTGAACTTGTTATAGGGGGAATCCGTATCAAGTGCCATATTAAATTCATCAAAGCGTACTTTCGCTATCCTTTTTAGTGCGTCCATATCGGCATCAGGCCCATTTATCTTACGAATATAAAAACGATAACTTGAACCATTCACATTATTCATTTCAATGTCAACTAATTTCATTCCACATCGCTTTAAGAGAAATTCCATAGGTGCCAAATAATAATAAGTTGTATGTTCATGACAAATATTATCAAACATATTATTTTTCAACATATTAGGTAAATCTGCCATCTGTAAAACCCATACACCGTTATCATCTAAAATATCAAAAATATCCTGAGTGAATGAAGTTGGATCCTCAAGATCATAAAACATCGCGATACTGGTTATTATCTTGGCTTTTTTTTCTCCTCTTGCAGTACAGAATGAGGCTTTATTAAAATAATCTGTTATACGCGTAAACCCCTCTTTTTCCTGCCCCAAAAAATTTTTTGCTGGATCAAAACCAAGTAAATCTAACTTTGGATCATTGTATGATTTCAATAGAGTTCCATCATTGCAGCCTATATCAACGACCACATCACCATCTTGAATAGTTACGAACTCTTTTGCTTTAGCGCTAATGTCCGCTAAAGCATCACGCATAGTTTGATTCACGCCCGATGCATACCAGTAATCTGTATACATAATGTCACTAGGAAAAGTATGTTTTAATTGAACTAAACCACATGCATTTTCATCTTGCTCTGGATTACATCTGACTAATTCAAGTGGCACTTTGCGGAAAGGTATGCAATCTTTGTTATCCTCTGATACAAACGCTGAAGCCAGCATTTGCTCACCAAGATCAATAACTGGTGTTAAACTTTTTGAACCACATAGACGACACGTTTGGCGCATTTTTACGTTCATACTTTGCTATCCTTATTTATAAAAATATATTAATTTTGGGGTATTTAACTTTTCGCTTAGCAAAAAATTATACTGTATTCTCTAATGATTTATTTTCAATTTAATCGTATATAATACTTATATTATCTGGATTATTTAATGAATTATTATTTTGCCATCTCTATATGATTAATATCGACATAATTCTTCAGATTTGAATTTTAAATAAAAGCAACATCCGTTTCAAAAAACTTACTCACTATCAATTGCATTTATTATTCTTTTCAATATTAATAATAAAATAAGTTAGGGCTGCATGAGTAAGTATCCAGTCTGTTTATCTTAAATTTATAGAATATATTGTTCTCTATTCGAGATAGTCATTTGCTACGAGTTGAATCTCATCACTCAAGCTTGGTAAAATCACACCTAATGCCTTCTCAAATTTTGAGCTATCAAGGCGCATATCTTTAGGTCTATAAGCTTCCAAAAACGTAGCTTGTTCAGTCGTAATGCGAGTCATAGTTTTTGTTTGTAATCCCAAGCATTCAGCAAAACTAAAATCAAAATCTGCTTTACTCATTCCATTTCTTGAACCTAGATTAAAAATTCCAATTGGTTTTTTCTCAATCACTAAATTTATCATTTCTGAAAGATTCACCATAGAAAGCGGGCTAAAAAAAACATCACTTAGTACTTTTATACTTTCACCATTTTTTATAGAATCAAAGACCCAATCAGTAAGACTCTCACGATTAGGAGCGTGACTAAGCCCAATAAAATTAGTACGAAGAATAGTACTTGGAATCAAGGCAGCTGCTAATTCGCCAGCGTACTTTGAAAACGCATAATTATTTGTCAAATTTACAATCTCTTCAGCATGGGGACCTATTCCATCGTATACGTGATCAGTTGAAATTTGAATAAGATGGCAACCTGAAGCAGATCTCTTTATCCATTTGACCATGTTCTCAACTGTACGACAATTAGCTAAATAAGCAGCATTTGTTTGTTCTTGACAGAGCTCAACACTTGTTAAACCAATAAGATTAATAATCACTGTTGGCTTAACTTGTTCCAATAGCTTAAAAGTATTGTTTATATCAGATACATCAACTAAAAAGTCTGCATCCATTATTCGTGCCTGAGTAATAATTTTATGCCCATGCTCTCTCAATCTAGGGATTAAACTTCGTCCAAGTAGACCGGTAGCTCCTGTAACTAATATATTGTTCATTAATTTAACCTATTAAATCCACTATGACATAGCGGTCCTTTTAGTAGTTCGAATACATCTCTGCCACTTTCACATTGATTAATCAGTACGAACACAGACTCTAAAGCATCTAAATATTTAGAAATAACTTCAGGTGTATGCTTAGTGCATACATACACACTAGTTCCAGCCAAATATCCCTTAGCTAACATTTCTTGAGTAATTAATGTTTTATAGGCTAAAGCATTAGGAGAATTAAAAGTAAAACCAGTCATTGAAGCTAAACCACTAATAGTTATTGGTAAGTTGTACATATCTGCCAAATTTTTCCACTGTGAATTTATTTCTATACCCGTTGAAGTGATTTGCTCCCATGATTTTTCACGTTCCATTACTTCAAGAGTTTTCAATGCTGCTGTTGGACCAATACGTTCTGTCCAGAATGTGCTACTAATGAAAGTACTCTGAGCTGCCTCCATAACTTCACGCTTACCTATGGTGGCAGTAATACTATATCCATTACCCAAAGCTTTTCCAAATATAGCCATATCTGGTTCTACACCATACTTTTTATGTAAACCGCCGAACGTTTCACGAAATCCTGAAGTGCATTCATCAAATATAAGTACAATTCCACGCTCAGTTGCAAGCTCACGGACTTTATGCAAAAAGTTATCTTTAGGTTCAAAATTACGAGCTACTTCCATTTTAATTACACCAATGTCATGTGTGTTAACCAAAGTTACAAGCTCAGAGTAATTATTGTAAGTGAATGGGTAAGTTGTACCTCGTAAATTATCCGGAACACCTCTCGGCTCTAAGCCTGGAAGCAAATGGCCAGCAAGATTTTTATCGTCCCCTAGATTTGCAGACAAGTACCAATCATGCCAGCCATGATATCCACAAATTGCCACTTTATCTTTACCCGAAGCCGCTCGCGCTATACGTATCGCAATTGTATTGGCCTCTCCTCCTGTTCTTGCGAACCTAGCCATATGAGCCCATGGATGAATCTCAATCAATTTCTCAGCCAAATACACTTCTTCAGGACAATTTAAAGTAGACATATTACCAGCATTAATTGTTTTCATTACCGCATCATCTACTTCATAATCACCATAGCCGAGTATATTAGTACCTATTCCCATGATAGACATGTCGATATATTCAATTCCATCTAGATCCCAGACTTTACAGCCTTTTGACTTACTGTAATATGCAGGCCATTGTTCAGGCAGAAACATTTCAGCACGTTTAGATAACAGCATGTTTCCACCGGGAATAACTTTCTTGGCACGTTTCCACAGTTTTTGGCCAGTACCAAGTTCACTCCCTTCATTTCTCATAATGTGTTGATTCCCTGTAAAAATTTCAGGATACTTTCTACGAAGTTCTAATACTTCAAGCCAAGTAAAATCTATACGTGGTTGAAAATATTCATACACTTTTTTAATTACTACAAAGTCTTCAGGTTCATCTACCGTCCAACGCTCTGGTGAGTAATCTATTTCAAAATCAATATTTTCACGATTTACATCTACAGAATTTTTTAAAAATGGAGTTACGTGTTCTCTTTCAAATGGATTATTCGCTTCAGACCAGGCTTTTTCTAAAGAAGAGAATGTAAAGACCTCAGTATCTAAACCATCTGGATATGTAGGATTAATAGTATTTGAACAGTAATCAAGCTTTTTATTTATTAATTGACCTATCACATCATCCACTAGCTGAGGGTCAATAAGTGGACAATCCCCTGTGATTCGAACAACTATATCTGCATTTTCAAATTTTGCTGCTTGATAGTAACGATCTAATACGTCATTTTCACTTCCTTGATAAAGACCATAACCAAGACTACAAACATATTCCGATAACATTTTGTTACGTGAATCTTTTGTGGTAGCTATGACAATTTTTGAAAGTCGTTTAGCTTTCGATAATCGTTCCAATAACAAGCCAATCATAGGAGTACCACAGATCGGTTTCATCACCTTATTTGGGAGACGAGTTGATCCCATTCGTGCTTGAACAATAGCGACAACTTTCATAAACGAGACCATTGACTTGGATTTATTAGATTTTCTTCTTCACAACTTAAATTAGGAAATTCAACTTGTGAAGAACTAACCTCTGCTTTTATAATCTGCTCTAATTGAGCCACATTCTCCGCACCCACTACAATTCGATCAATTTCTGGAAATGCTAGAGGGAAGTCCAGACAAGCCTGGATTGCTGAAATTTGCTCGCTAGTAAGCCATTCTTGCCACTTATTCCATATTTCAGACCAAGGCATAAATTTTTCTGGTACGGCAGCTCGGCTCATTAACAGCAAACCCTGCAAAAAAGCTGAACGGGTATGAATCTCAGTGCCTTCATTTTTTAAACGATTTAACCAACCAGATGTTTGTAAGCGGCGATCTACAAGATTAAAAGGTGCTTGAACTAGATCTAGCTTGTACTTTAGGGCTAGTACATCTAACTCACTTGGTGAGTAGATAGAAACCCCAACCTTTTCTACTTGTCCTAAATCTTTCAAGTCTTGTAGTGTTTTATAGATTTCTTTACCGTGTTTTCCAACCAACTCTTCCGAACGATGCAATAGCAATCCATACACTGAGGATACCCCAAGCCTTATTAGAGATTGTTTAATCTGCTCATGTATCCATTCATTTACATTAACGCAATCATTTGGCACTGTTGGCAGCTTAGTCACGAGCTTAAAACCATGAACACCAACTTCACCAAGACTAGCTTCACTTTCACCATAGTCAATGGCTGTATCAATTGTATCTATTCCTTGAGCCTTAGCAAGATGAAGCATTTTTTTTATATTTAAACTACTTACTTGTCCATTTTGATTGGCTATTCCATACGACAACCCAAACTGGACAGAACCTAAGGCAAGACGACTCATTGTTTAACCTTTATATTTTGTAATTTTTTGTTGCAGATATGAAAGCTTGTCATAACAAAATCAACGACATGAATATCTATGTTAATGTCATATAATTATATAGCTTTACAAATTGTTATATTCAGCAAAGCTATATAAAAAACTCTATACAATAAAGTAATTGCGACGACTGGTCCTTGTGTAAAGAAATCTGAATGTAGTCATCTACAACTGCTTGTATATCTGCTTCAGATATATCTTGCCTGCCGTAAGGAATTATACCTCTCATAAACATCTAGCTTTATTATAAATAATGATTTTCATGCTGAAAAATCAATCTCATGGGAACGGAGTATTTCTTCTGGTCGTCCTTGATTAATTATCTTGCCGTGCTCCAATTGAAATAAACGATCACAACTATTAATAGTAGAAAGTCTATGAGCTATGACAATAATAGTTTTATTTCCATGCAATGCTGTAATTGCTTCCATTACACCTTGCTCCGTTTCACCATCTAAAGCACTAGTTGCTTCATCAAGCACCAATATAGCTGGGTCGTGATAAAGTGCTCTTGCAATACCAATGCGCTGGCGTTGACCACCGGAAAGTCGAATACCTCCTTCACCTACATTTGACTCTATCCCATCAGGTAACTCAGCGACAAACTCATCAAGCTGAGAAGTATTAATAGCTCGCTTGACCGCTATATCGTCGATCTCTTCATCTGGAAGACCGAACGCCACATTTCGCCTAAGTGTATCATCCGTTAAATAAATTGATTGAGGGACGTAGCCAATCTGATTCTGCCATTGCCGTAGCCCTAGTTGAATGTCATGTCCATTTACTTCTACCAACCCATAACTTGGTGTGAGAAGCCCCAATATAATATCAACTAAAGTACTTTTACCTGAACCACTTGTACCAATAATACCAACAAACTCACCTTTATGAATATTGATAGAAATATCATCAAGTGCAGGTACTTTACTTTCGGGATAATGATAGGTGACATTAGATAGATTTAATTCAGAATAGAACTGTTCAGTACTATTATTATTTTTAATTTCTAGTGAAGGTAAATTGATTTCTTCATAAAGCGTATTTACCACAGGTAAGCTATACCGTAATACTTGGACTGAATACAGCACCCTGTTTACAGAAGGCATCAAACGAAAGGTAGCCACGGCAAAGAGTCCAAGCGTAGGAATGATACTTGACATATCGTAGCCTTGCATAAGCATAGTAAGTACTAATATTGCCATTCCAGCAACAGCAAGCAATTCAAAGATTAGTCTCGGAAATTGCTGGAGTGTTACCTGGAGCTTACCTACGCGCGCACTGTTGATATTATGTGTGTCGAATTGCAAGAGAAAATCACTTTCACGTCCAAGTAACTTGACGACTTTAACGCCACCTAAACCTTGTTGTAAATGTTGAATACGTAAACCGTCATGATGCTGACGTTCAACACCCCATGTTGAAATACGTTTACGTGTTATTCTGTGGAAACCCCAGGCAGATCCACCAAGAACCATCAATGCTATCAACGCACCGAGCGGTTCTACTATTAACAGTAGAACCGCAATACCAATGAGAACCAAAATCTCTGAACATAGCATCATTGTGCCACTCAACACAGATGTGAATAGACTCACTTCGCCAGTTACATTACGAATCAGTTCTGCAGAATTACGTTGCAAATGAAATGTATATGGTTGTCGCAGATAGTTTAAAAATAATCGTTGAGAAATATATGCCTGTACTTCAAAAGCAAAAAAAGTTTGCTTCCAGGCAAGAAATGCTAGAAAGAGATTTTTAATCAAATAAATCACTACTAGGCCAAGCATAGCGATTACGATTATTTCTTTTTGTTCAGGATTGCCCATCATATTTAAGATTGGAAGAATGACTGGATAATTACCAACTAAATCATCTTGCATCATAAGTGCTATTGCTGGAATGACTAATCCAATACCCAGAGTTTCTAAAAGCATTCCTATTAACATAAGAATAAATAAAATTAATATTCGTCGTTGTTCCGCCAAACCAATAATATTATAGATTTTTAAAAATGTTTTTTTCATAATACCATTAAATAATTAATTATAAGTTTTACTGGTTTTGATTACGGTTTTGACTTGGTTGAAAACCAGCATTACTCAGCACTTAATGAAACGTGATAACCATGCTTTTTCAAAAGAGCATGTTTCTTAGATTGTTCAAGATCGCAAGTAACCATTTCTTTACACATTTCTTGCAAAGTGATTTCTGGCACCCACCCTAACTTTTCTTTTGCCTTGGAGGGATCACCAAGTAAAGTTTCTACCTCTGTAGGTCTGAAATAACGTGGGTCAATGCGAAAGATTGTATCTTTGGCTTTAAGTATTGTCTGATCTGTATTGAGAATCGGAGAAGATTCATCAATGCTTCCGACCTCATCAACGCCTCTACCTTGCCACTTGATTTTTATTCCCAATTCATCCGCAGACATCTCAATAAATTGACGTACGCTATATTGCTTACCTGTCGCAATAACAAAATCATCGGGTTGATCTTGTTGAAGCATCATCCATTGCATACGAACGTAGTCTTTTGCATGTCCCCAATCACGTAAGGCATCAATGTTACCCATATATAGACAATCATCTAAACCTTGGCTTATATTTGCCAGACCGCGTGTAATTTTACGAGTAACAAAGGTCTCTCCACGGCGTGGACTCTCATGATTAAAAAGAATGCCATTACAGGCATACATACCATACGCTTCACGATAATTTACAACAATCCAGTAAGCATATTGTTTCGCAACCGCATATGGACTTCGCGGATAAAATGGGGTTGTTTCTTTTTGTGGTGTTTCTTGCACTAAACCAAAAAGTTCAGAGGTACTGGCTTGATAGAAACGCGTCTTCTTTTCTAAACCTAAAATTCTAATGGCTTCGAGCAACCTAAGAGTTCCATTAGCGACTACATCTGCAGTATACTCTGGACTTTCAAAGCTAACTGCAACATGGCTTTGTGCGGCAAGGTTATAAATTTCGTCTGGCTGGACTTCTTTTAAAATTCTAATAAGATTACTGCTATCCGTTAAATCACCATAATGAAGGTTGAATTGCGCATCACTTATGTGTGGCTCTTGGTATATATGATCGATACGCTCAGTATTAAAGGAACTTGCACGACGTTTAATACCATGAACGATGTAGCCTTTTTCAAGAAGGAACTCCGCAAGGTACGAACCATCTTGTCCGGTTATTCCTGTTATAAGTGCAACTTTTGGTTTTGTTTTATTATCTGTCATTGGTCTTCAACTATTATTTTTTAAAAAATCTTGATAAGCAAAAGCAAGCCCATCTTCTAATTTAACTTTTGCATGCCAGCCTAAATTATTCAGGCGAGTGGTATCCATTAGTTTGCGAGGTGTACCATCTGGTTTTGTACTATCAAAATCAATTTGGCCTTTATATCCAACAACTTTACCAATGGTTTTAGCAAGCGCTACAATACTAAGATCATGCCCTATTCC
>Ga0233440_1002755_pt1 | contig 14038 bp, 16 predicted proteins | sample SI_123_September_5_FD_182791 | JGI IMG/M metagenome (GOLD analysis project Ga0233440, IMG submission 182791) | Seawater microbial communities from Saanich Inlet, British Columbia, Canada - SI_123_September2016_120_MG | ecosystem: Environmental > Aquatic > Marine > Inlet | place: Canada: British... | reverse complement strand
AACGATAATCCGTATAAAGACTTCTTTTATAATAAATTAATTTTGTTAATGAAGCTAAGTCATTACATACCTTTGTTTAAATTTCCTATATTATACCTAAGTATCCTTAAAGTAATATTAAATTATAAGTCTTTCATATCTTTTTCTATAGACACTACAATATCATTAAGAGACTTTTCGAAATTGTCTATACTAGTAGCGAGTCTACCTGCATATACATTTAAAATAGATTTGTAGTGTTTTTCGAGTGCTTTGTGTTCACTTTCATCATACTCCGCCATAAGTTGTTCTAATGTCGGTATTTTCTTAAGTATTTTAGAACCTTCTATTGATATACCTGTTTTATGGTACTTACCTTTACCAACCATAACATTAACTAAATCACCTTCTCCACCAATATAAGAATTGCCTATATCAATAGACACTTTCTCGCTCATAAAATCTTCAAAACTAATCAAGACCATTCTCCTTTAAATATTTTACCCTATCACTAAACATCTTTTTGTGTTGTTTAAGTTCTTTTGGGTTTGTGTTTTCTCTTGTGAAATATTCCATAAAAGACACTTTGTTGTATTGCAATAAAAATGCTTCTTCCAATGGTGATAACAAAGATGTAACTTTCTTATTTATCAATGTATTGTATTCTTTATAATCCAACATTTGTAAATCCACAACACCACCATCATCATCATTAATGACGAACCCTATAAAATCAAAAGGGTCTAACATTACATCACACCCATAATCATCATCTACTACTCCACCATCGACACCAAAACCGGTTATTAAATTATAGTGACCATCAACAAATTCGGAAAGTTCCTCAGTAGCACCTCTAATATCAATTTTAATTATTTGCTCATCTTCACGAAACGTCTCTTTTTTTGTTTCTTTTGCCAGATTACCATCTCTAAGTATAAAGATAGAAGTATCTTTATTTGTTTTACACGCTATTTGATAAGCATCAAATATGTTTTTTTGTTTTTGTAGTACACTTATCTTTTTCAAGTGAGTCCTTTGTGTGATTATTAAATGTGAAATTTATGATAGTATAATTGCAACACCCAAATCGATAGAAATAGTATTACCATTTACAACATTTGCTATTTTTTGTAGAAAACCAGTGGATGGTCTTATTTGTGTAAGCTCTCCATTGTCACCTATGAATATAGGCAATCCAAATGCAAAAGACCATCCAATATGTGTGATTTCACCACGAGTATACACTATACATTCTTCATTGTCTATTGTGCTTGTATAAGACACACCAAGGGTATTATAAGCGTTGCTAACATCATTAGATGTTGTGACACTAACAGAGCCACTAGAGTTCATTTTGACCACATTGAAAGCGTTTATAACGCCATTGCTAATCTTGTAAGTATAATTTTGTGGTTGTGTTGCATTATCCCATGAAATACTCATATTATTCCCTTATTAACCACTTTGGGTTAAATTCCATCATATCCGTTTGTTTCGGCTAAATCATTTAGTTCATCAGAGTTGATACCAAAGAAATGACAAAACATATCATTAACATCAACAAACCCTTCTTCCGAGTATTCTTTAAATGATTCTTCTTCTACACCTTCATCAATAGCACAGTTGAAATCGTCTACGATTCCATTTTCATAACCGCTCAATTCTTTTACTTCTTGGTATAACAATATCATATCTATAAACTTTTGTTGTTCTTCAATGTTCATAATAACACCTACGTTTATTTTTATTTATATAAGGTGTAATAATTTATTCATCGTCTTCGATTTCTACGTATGTTTTACTATAGAATTCAAGTAGTACATTGTATAGTTTGTTTTTATTACTATTAATTTCTCTTATAGTTGAACTCTTAAAGTTGTGTATATTAATAATTTCTACGTTGTGATATGTCTCCGATTTGATTTCATTCAATGAGTCTAATTCCTTGAAAGAAGATTCATGTTTGATTACTAAATCATTGTAAAATCTAAGAGAATCAACTACATCATCATATATGCGTGATAATTCATAAACATTTATAGTTTTGTCATTATATAAACATGTCGACTTCACTTGCTTCTTTAAAATTGTAATATCCATGTATCTTTTTTCAGTTTTTAGTGTCTCTAATTTCTCAAATCCACTAATAGTACCATCTATGTCTACATCTATTGATGTATTTACCATATTATCGCTTATATTAAGATTTCCCTCTATATAATCAATTTCTTCTTGTATTTGTGATGACTCACTTATCAATACACTCATTAACTTCTTTTTCATATTGTACCTTTTAATAGTTTTATAATCTTTTGTTCTAGTTTTATATCTCTTACATATTTTTTTTCATAAAAAGTAAGTTCTTTATGTTTTGGTTTAGGGTCATTTCCTAGTATATATTTACCTGTCATAACTTCTCTTATATTTACTTTATTCGTAATATTTATAGTAAATGGTTCTTTATCGCCAAATATTTTTTTATTTCTATTAGAAACATAATTAAATTTGTCATTCCCTTTGTAATGTACATGTGTTATTTCATCATCTATGGTAATCTCATACATTTTATGTTTCTTTAATTTAAACATCTTCATAATTTTAATCCTTGGTAATATATTCCTACATATTTTTTGAATTGTTTGTCCTGTTTTATATTTTTGTATTGTATTTTAGCAATAGATAATAGAGATTCCACCGATGGGTCGTCTATATCAAGCATCTTGTATTCTTTTACTAACATAAACGCATATGCCATTTTTTCATAAGGATTATTAAACTTTGTAATAATAACTATTTTATTCTTTTCTTTGTTTATGTCCAAAAGCCTATTGTTAGCATATTTTTTTAACAGCCCATTTATTAGACTTTGTTTGTAGTTATTAAATTTAGATTGTGAGCGTTCATCCTGAATCGCATGTATTATTTCATGTTGTAATATCAATTCCAAAGATTTTAAATTTGTGTCATATACACCTATGTGTATATGACCATTCTTATAATATCTAAGATTATCGTTAAAAAATTTTATATTCATAAGTTTGTATTTAGATTGTGAATTTAATATATCAACATCCAAAGTATCAATGGTTATATTGATTGGATATATAACACCCTCATTTGTCATATCGTAGAAATCTCTAAAACTAATCATAATTTTAATCCCTTGTTTTTGAATATACACAAACACAACATAAACATTTTATCATTCATATAATCATTATATGGTATATTGTTAATATTTATATGATATGCATATGCAATTTTAGAAAAAATATTATGTAATATATGACAAGAATGTTCTGTGTTTTTCATTTCATGTTCTATAGCAATTATATATAAATTGTTTACTTTTTGTGCTATATCGAAATGTGAAGTCATGTTGGAAATACTAATATGTAACAAATTGCCATCATACGAGTCTATCCCACACGTATTGAATACAATACATGCCCATTCAAATTCCTTGTTTAATATTGATATATCTATAGTGTGTATCATCGTGTGTATTGGGTATATATACCCCTTTTGTGACAATAACCACATAAGTGTATCATCATCATATGGCGCAATACCTTCAGGGTATTGCGTAAACACAACTTCGCTATCACTTTGTTCATTTATTTTATACATGTCACAATTCTACCATAAATAAACTTAAATAAACTACTTCACAATTCTTTTATTGTACATATCGTTTATTTCTTTGTCATCTCTAAACTCTTTTAAAATATAGTGTAGTCTATCATCGGTGGTGTCCCCGGTAAGTTTTGCTTCTGTATATAGTATACCACAAATGTGATATGAATTCCTATGTAAAAATCTTAGGTCTGGCAAATCCTTACCCTTGTTTTTATCCACATATTTAATGTAATAGTTGTAAATCCTTCTCTGTATAAATGGTAATCGTAAAAAGAATATAAAAAATCTTGCAATCATGCTATTTCCTTTTTATAAATATTTATAATAACTATCTATAATGGTGTTTTTGTATAATAGAATATAATTATGTATAAATAAATATAAGAAAACCATTATAGATAGTTTATCATACACAAAGTTACCTTAAACTTTTATTAGAGTAGATTGCAAAACTATGATATATCATAAAGAGAAGGGAAATAATAACTATATAATGGTTTTTTATAGAATATAAAAAAACCTTAAGAATATAAATGTATAATAGTAAGTATAAATAAACAAATAAAAAGGGAGGGTTATAAGTTGATAATAATAAGAACTAACAAATTTAGATTGTATCCAAATGCTATACAAAAAGCTATGTTACATGAAATGTTTAATATTAGTAGATTCTCTTATAACTATACTCTTGGCAAAATTAAAGATGGTTATTTTGGTTCTTACCAAGTACAAAATGGTAAGAACAAAGGTAAAATAGTATCTAAAATACCTAATAGAGGTAAAATATCTGGTTTTATTACAATGGTTAAAGTTGATAATGAGTTCGCTTCTAAACTCCCTAATGATTTCATTCAAGGTAGTTTAACTAACTTATATAAAGGATTTGAATCTTTCTTTAAAGGTAACACCAAATACCCTAACTTTAAAAAGAAAAAGAAAAGTAAAAATCTATTTCTATGTATGCAGGTTCAAGAGCTAAAATAAATGATAATTTTATACAATTGAATAAAAGCCTTAATTCTTCTTATACTAAAGAAGACCATAAAATAAAGTTTAAAAAACACTCATGTAATCATACCCTAGGTGATATAACAGGTTTTAATATATCTAAAGACAATTTAGATAATTATTATATTGCTATAACACATAAGATAGATATTACAAAATTCAAACAAAAGGGTAAGAGTATAGGTATAGATTTGGGTATTAAAGAGCTTATAACAACAAGTGATAACCTAGTAGTACCTAACCATAACTATACAAAGAAAAATACAAGAAAGTTAAAATTAGAACAAAGGAAACACACAAGAAAGAAAAAAGGGAGTTTAAATAGGAATAAAGCAAGGTTAAAAGTAGCCAAAGTACATAAGAAGATTAAAAATTCACGAAGTGATTATAATCATAAGGTTAGTTCGTTTTTATCAAAACATTATAGTTTTATTGGAATGGAGACTTTAAAAGTAAAAAATATGTTAGAGAATAGAAGACTTACAAAAGCAATATCTAATGTAGCATTTTATCAATTAACATCATTTATAGAATACAAATGTAACGAAAACCAAGTAAAATTTGTAAAGATAAATCAATGGTATCCAAGTTCCAAGACTTGCTCTAAGTGTTCTAATATAAAAATGGACTTAGAACTAAGTGATAGGGTTTACTCTTGTAACAAATGTGGTATGAATAAAGATAGAGACTTAAATGCAAGTATTAATATACTTAAGGAATCTAAAAGAATATATAAATATAAAAAGGCTAGGAAGGAATAACACCGAACCTTTATAAAAAATTAATGACTGTGGAGTTCATGTTATCATCTATAAAGTATATTTGTAGGTGGTGTATGTTACTAAGAAGCAGTAAATAATGGAGTTGTATAATTATTTAATTGTATTACTTTATACTAATTTGTATTAGTTATATAAATTAGTATTTATTTGTTATTACCAAAACAAAGGAAATATGTGAAACGTACAAAACATTTTTTAATAGATACAAATATACCATTGGATTCTTATGATAATACGGAAATATTATCACAGGAAGGAGAGAACCCTATTATTATAGTAGGTACGGTATCGGAAGAGTTAGATGCAAAGAAATCAGGATTGGAGAGTATTAATTACAATGCTAGACAATTTAATCACATAATGTCCGAATCAGATGTTGTTAGTTCAGGTAAACTAACAGATAACCTTTTTAGGGTCATAGTTACCCATGAAGGAGTAGTATACCATCTAATAGAACAAAAAAGTTTTCAATGTACTAAGATGAATATGGATAGAAGTATTCTAAATGACTCTAAAATCATAGAAACAGCAGAAGAGATTTCTAAAGTAGACGAATATAACAATTTAGTAGTTATTATATCTAATGATGTAGCATTTAGGACAAGAGCACTAATGAAAGGTCTTGATGTTGAACCGTTCAAGCAACATGACTTCATCGAGCCTGTACAATTCACTTTGAAAAAAGATGTAACTATTGATATAGAAAACATGACTACGATAGATGAGTTAGAATCCATCATAGGTGAAAAAATTACAGAAGAAACTTCTTCTTTTGTGTTTATTAATACAACAACGGGGAAGCCGTCATATTTCATAAAAGAAAATAATAAAATCGTAAATATAGACACAGTACAAGATGAATATTCTAATGTGAAAAGGTATATAACACCTAGGAATTTAGAACAAAAATTTTATAGTTCATTGATTCTAAGTAATATGGTTGATGTTGTAATCTCATCTGCGGTGGCAGGAAGTGGAAAAACTATCGTTTCTTTTAGTGATGCGTGTACTTTGATGAAAGCACATAGAGATGTGTATCAAAAAATAATCTATATGAGAAAAACAGTTGTGTCAGAAGAAAGAAACGCAGAATTGGGATTTCTTCCGGGTTCTATAGATGATAAATTAAGACCTTTTACAATGCCTATTGAAGATTGTATTGAATTTTTTGTCAACCAAGATTTAAAAGGTAAAAACAAGAAGTTTGAAGCATTACCTGCGGATGAACTTGCATTAAAAGTGGTAGAATTTAAGAATAAATATAACATCCAATATGATTTCGCAGGTCACCTTAGAGGAAGAACACTTTCTAATGCTATTATCCTATTAGATGAGACACAAAACTTTTCGGTGTCAGACCTAAGAACTATCATATCAAGAATTGGCGAAAACGTAAAGCTTGTGGTGATGGGTTCTACCAAACAAATAGATAATGTTTACCTAAATAAATTTAACAATGGTCTTACATTCTTAGAAAATGAATGTAAAAAACAAATAGAAGGTGTACAAGTACAAGGTATCAAACTAACAAAAGTAGTTAGGTCTCCGATGTCTAAATGGGGTGACAATTTTTAATATTTTAAGGTATTTGGTTTTATAAATACCTTAAACAAAGGTTGGTTAAAAAATGGATATAAGTTCTAAATTATTTGTAGATGTTTATAATGTTGAAGAACTAAAAAACTCTATTATAAACATCATATTATTACAAAAAGGAGAAGTACCTGGTAATCCTAATTTTGGTAGCACCGTGAACTCTTCTATATTTGATATGCAAGATGGGTTTGCTCTCATAAATTTAGAAGATAAAATCCGAGATGCGATAAACACACAAGATGATAGAATAGTACTTGAAGAAGTTGTAATAGAACATATACCAGAATACAACAAAACAGTAGCTAAAATTAAGTTCACTAGTGATTTGACAAATATAACCACGCCTTTAAATATAACTATAGGATAATAAATGTCTGATTTAATACCATTTAACCATGATGATGTACAAGCTAGTATACTCACAAAAGCAGAAGAACTAGGGTATAATATTGATTACGAAGGTTCTAATATAAACCAACTTTCTAACCTTATGGCTTATGCTATTTCTATGGTAAATGCCAATGTAGCTATTAACGCGGATGAAGGTAAACTAAGTACCGCCAAAATTAGAAAAAATATATTGTATCATGCCAGACAAATAGGTTATGAGCACATTCGTAAGAAGTCGTTCCAATACAAGATTAAAGTAACTATTACCGTTGTCGATAATGTAAACCCTACAGAAGTAACTATACCAAAATACTTTAAATTTCAAGATACAGAGGGCAAATTTTACTACTATATTGGTGATTTGAAATCAGATGGTACTTATGGTGACTATAAACAAGAGTTTGATTATAACCCTAGTGGTGATGTGATAGAGCTTGTTGTTAAAGAAGGGATATTATATCAGCCTAGTGATTATACAAACCTTAATTTTCTTGCTGGTGCTCCTGACTCAACAAACCCCGATGGTAGAAATACTAAGTATATAGATGTACCTTATGAAAATATAGAAAATGAAGGGATTGATATTGTAGTTACCACAGGTGGTAGCAAACAAGAATACTTACAAAGAAAAACATACATTAGTGATAGTACAATCGCTGATAGATTCTATGATAAAACTTTCTTACCACTTTATGATGTAGAATACAATACTATGAAAGTGTATTTTAACTACGCGGAAATAGGTGATTCTATTTTAGAAGGTGCAACTATAGCTTGTACGGTATTAGTGTCTTCTGGTATCGCAGGTACAGCTGTAGATGCTATCACTAAAGTAGATACCAATGATTATATAACATCTATAGATGTAGATTATGATATAGTTGTTAATGGTTTAGATGAAGAAAGTACTACGTCAATTCAAGAAAATGCACCTAGCTTCTATAATAGTGCAAATAGACTAGTGACTAAAGAAGATTATATATCGTTTTTAGAGAAACAAACTACGGTAAAATCGTCAGAAGTTATTGGTGGTGAGGAATTACAACCTGTGCAACACGGTAATGTATACTATACACTATTATCCGCCGGTATCCCTAGTGATTTTACAGAACAAGATTCTGTCACTTATTGGACTAGAGATAATGCAAGTTCTATAAACAAATTCTTTATAGATGACCAAGTGGTGATAAATATACAAGAAAAAGTAGAACAACTAAATGTCCTTTCTATTTCGTCTATTCCAAAACACCCTTTGTTTATAGATAACCATATTGATATGAAAATATTAAAATATGGGTCACTTTCAAGAATTGATACGAATAGAGAGCTTTTTGTTAAACTTTATGAATATTACCTAGATAACCTTGAAATATTTAATTATGAATATTTCCTAAGTTCATTGATTAAAGTGTCATCCGACTATTTAGGTACATCTTCTGGTGTGACCATGTACAACAATTTTAGTATCCCCGTATTCTATAAAAACTTTACACCATATGGTGATGGTACCGAGTATAATGTTATGGAACTTGATATGGGTATTTACGAAGATGCTAGTATATCTACAGGTGGTCTAATTGATTTAGACAAACTCCCTAAAATTGATACTTCTAGTGGTTATACCGATTGGATGACACCTTTTTGTACTAGTGTAGGGTCTTCACTACATCGTTATTATAGTAGAGGTACAGGTACTTCGACTATCGCTTATGATGGTGTAGATACTTTGACATTAGGGACTCTATCATCTACTACGTTTATTGTAGACACCGATGTGTTTGTGATAAAGTATAGCGATGATACTTATGTTGATGATGGTACTAACCCTATAACTTTTACAGCAACTAGTGATGATGTGGCAGGTACAATTTCTGTGACTGTAACAGCTATACCAGTTATCACTAAGACATTACCTTTTACCGTTATAAAAATAGTGGATATCAACGATGGTGGTGTTGATTTGGGTGGATTGACTTTAGTGGGTACACCGGGTTCAAGTGATACCACAGCAAATACTTTCATTGAATATAAAGGTGTATTTGGTGGTGCGAGTTCAAGTGATGTGGGTATAGTTAATTTAAAACAACCATTAGAATTAAGTATTTATCAAAAAGATGCAGGGTTTAAGCAAATAGTGTATAGAATATATGCAGAAGTTGATGATTTTAGTGATAATAGCGATAGTATAAAATATAGATACTTTTTGGATGACCCTTTATGTACAGCTAGTACGGCTAAAGAATACCAAAGACTTAAATTGGATATGTCTAAATGGTTATACCCTGATACAATTGATAATAATGGTCTAGGCACAATTAATGAACTATCTCATGATTTTGTAACTATAAAGAATACTATAATGAGACTAAATAATGTTAAATTCCACTAGGAGTCACCATGGCAGATAATGAATTAAATAATATATACAAAAATGTGATTCCTGATGGTATTACCAACAATAAAATAGTTAAAGATTTCTTTGATATGTTCCTTGGGGAAGTAAACGATTACTATAGACTATCAAGAGATAAATCCGTAGAGTTCCAAGAAAGTGCAGATAATACACTATTACAACCTGTACTAGTAGATAACCAAGAAAAAGATTTGTGGTTGGAAGCAGAAGTTGAATCGTTTATGAGTTCTTTGTACGGTGCTTTACAATCAGCTTCTACTAATGGTCACTTTAGAAGTGTACTCGAAACAAAAATTAATGAAATATTATTAATAGACCCTTCCTTTGTACAAACAGAAAAAATAGATGATATAACTAAGTTCTTAAGTGATGAGAATATTACCGTGGCAAAGAATATAGCACAGATGAAAGGTACTATAAAATCATTTGACTACTTGTTTACTATACTTAAAAAATTAGAAGTTGTTAATATACTAAATGGTTTTAAACCTTTTGATTTTGAAGTTAAAGAATTTGATGGTAATGCTCTTGATATTAGCCCTAGTGATAGAGAAAGATTCGCTACTCCTTTTGGTGTGTACAATGCTAAAATGGATGAACGATATTATGATGCACACTTAGTAGTAGATGGTGATGACTTCTTGGCTTTTGAATTTATAGCTAACCAATTTGATATTAACAATTTGAGCTTGTTATGTGTAGATGATTACACAACCCCTGATTTGTCTATGTACAATGATAGTATATTAGGGGATGGTTACTTTATTAATTTTGTTAATCCTATTACTACGGACTTTGTAAGTGCTATTAATCTATCGTCAGGGGAAGACCTTTTTATACATGATGGAAATACAAGTATAGAAATAAACATAAGTAGTAGTCTCGATAATACATCATCTACTATGGTATTAGATACTAGTATTAACACAGACTATACAAAAATTCAAGTAGATGATATGATTTATATCCCTGATGATAGTTTTGTAGCTAGGGTAGTGTCCAATACAAATGGTGTTATTGGTTTAGCAACTTCTTACTCAGGTGCTTCTTTTATATATGGCTCAGGTACGACTAAACCTTCGGTAATTCACTTCTCTAAAAATATTTTGAGAAAAAAAGCAAGCTATTATGATAATAATAGTGTGGTTCTAGGGACAAGAGAACTTTATGTTGATGATACTAGCGAATTTGAAGTAGGGGGTGCTCTAAAATTACCTGGTTCTAATGAATCTATAGCACCTATTTACTATGTGATAGATAAAACAAGTGAATATATATCGTTAGAACCTGTCATAGAAGATGATTCTATATTGTATACTAATATACCTAAGATTAAAATATCATTAGATACAGCTTATATAATCAATACTAGCGTACACAAAGTAGTGTTCGATTATATAATGAAACCTATACTACACCCTGTTGGTTTTGAAGCATTGTTTAAACAATTGTTTAATATATACATCACTAATTACTTTAATAGTAATATCACAAATACAGATTTTAGTATTGTGATTGCTTCTCCACAATATGGTGTTATTACCATAGATGACGAACTAAGCGATGGAGGTTTTACCGAAACTATAAATGTTAGAAGCACACAAAGTAATTATATAACTACTTTTGAACTTGATTTAGATACGACAATTCCGTTGAGTGTGAATAATATTACTCATAATGTCGGTTATATAACATTAGATAGTGATGAAACAATCACTTTTTATGATAACTCGATTGACCTTAATATAATCGCTACATTAGAATACCTAAGCTACCAAATACAAAGCTATTTTTATGTTGTGTCTATTGATAGATTAACTACTATAGAAACAGACCCTACTTTTGATAGATACGGTGTGTTTCCACAGCCTTCTAACGCATCGACTGATTTTCGTGAATTGAATGTTGGCGAATTCGTTGTTGGTGAAGATTGGGTGGATATACCTTCTATTGATGGCTCTCTTATCAATAAAACACCGGGTACTTTGTACTCTTTGGAATTACAAGGTTATAGCGAAAATGGTTTAGGTACAGGTATAACATTTTATGACCATAAAGATGAAGATAATAACCTAGCTACTACTTTTATAAATACTAAAAAGATAATAGTAGGCGATAAAATGCTTATTAAAATAACAGATTTGACTTAGTAAAGGATTTATAATATGATGATGTTCAAATCACTAGAAGTGATGTCTTTAGCATTGACAAAAACCAGTGTTAGAATTAATAAACTTGTATTTGGTAGCGAAGGTGTCATAGAAACTGACCCTTCCTTTGTACAAACAAGAACCCAATCATTTACAGAAGAACTCTACGATAATGTAGGCTCTATTAGCGAATGGGTAGATGATGGTACCGTAGTGGCTATTGGTGATTATGTTACATATGGTGTAGAAACCGTCAATACCGATGGTGAAATACAAAATACCAATAGAAATAAAATTTTTAGAGCTACTAGTGCAGGTACTTGGTCTTCGCTAGGTACCCCTATTACCGGTAGTGATTGGGCACAAGTATACCTATATGAAATGAAATTTCCTGATGATTACCAATTAGATATAACCAATGCTAGTGAATGGGAATCTATACCCAATATTGGTAGCTTTGCTTCTTTATTTAAAGTGGTAAATACTACAGAATTAGATGGTGGTAGTAATGTTATAGGTGCTACAACTACTATTACAGCGTTCTTAAGTAAAGTAGCAGGTAATGGTGATGATAAAATTTCTTATAATGAAGTGTCCGTTTACTACTCTTATTGGAATGGTTCTATTTGGGTTAATGATATATTAAGCATAGATAGAGTAAATGCTACAACTAAAACGATAGAAAATGAAATACAAATAAATATAGAACTTAACTTTTAATATAGGATATATGAATGAACTCAATAAATGATTTTAATGCAAATTGTGTAATAGCAAGTAGTGACGTAGCTAGTGCTGGTTGTTTGAATAAAGGTGTTTCCGCTCTTAAATCACAACAACTAGAAATTTTAGAAAGAGATGCTCAACAATCTTATGGTGTAGTAAAACATAATGTATCTGTAGGTGATTGGAATATAAGTGCTTGTGGTATCCAAGCTCATAATACAGAATATTTTCCTGGGGATGAAGTTACTTATAATGATTTAACTTATGTGGCTAAAGTATCTATTGCTCCAAATGCTACTACTACTTCTCCTGCTGATGATAGTAGTAAATGGACATCAGATTTTGGTAATTGCACAAAATCTACACAATTTAAAGATTTAACTCTTAGTGGTAACTTAACAGTTAAAGGTACAACTACTACTTTAGATGTTGAGACTTTAAGCGTAGAAGATGCTAATATCACAATTGGGACAGGTGCTAATGCTACTGTAGGTTCAGGTATTACCGTAGGCGATGATTCTAAACATCTAATTAGTTATGCTGGTGCTGATACAGCTTGTTTAAAAAATGTAACTGCTACAAGTATAACTACTAACGACAATGGCTCATTGACTGTTCATGGTTCAGGTTCATTTACATCAGGAACTGGTGATGTTACTTTAAATGGTGATGTTACTATTGATAGTGGTAAAACATTTTCTTCAGGAACTGGTGATGTTACTTTAAATGGTGATGTTACTATTGATAGTGGTAAAAGTCTTACTATGAGTGGACCTAGTACTTTTACAAGTGGAACTGGTGATGTTACTTTAAATGGTGATGTTACTATTGATAGTGATAAAAGTCTTACTATGAGTGGAACTAGTACTTTTACAAGTGGAACTGGTGCTGTTACTTTAAAGGGTGATGTTACTATTGATGATAAAAGTCTTAATACTGGTAATGGGAATATAACAACAAGTGGAACAATTAGTGCAGGAACATTTAATGGGACTTTTAATGGTAGTATAATTACTTCAACTGTTACTTTAAATAATTCTAGTACTAATTATATACAAGTAGGTTCAGGTACATTTGCAAAATTAGATGGGGGGATTTATACTTCAGGGGAAGCTTGTATAGGTAGTTCTGGTAAAATAGGAACATATCTAAATGTAGGTTCTACAGCAGATACTACAACGAATGGATACATATGTGCGAGTGCTAGTATTAGAGCAACTGGTACTATAAGAACACAAGATACTTTATATGTAACACGAACAGCTGATGAAAACCATTCGTACTTATGTCATGTAGATACTGGTACTATTAATGGTACACATAGACTCCGTGTCAATAATAATGCGACAGAT
>Ga0233440_1002718_pt1 | contig 14175 bp, 9 predicted proteins | sample SI_123_September_5_FD_182791 | JGI IMG/M metagenome (GOLD analysis project Ga0233440, IMG submission 182791) | Seawater microbial communities from Saanich Inlet, British Columbia, Canada - SI_123_September2016_120_MG | ecosystem: Environmental > Aquatic > Marine > Inlet | place: Canada: British... | reverse complement strand
CCCAGTGCTAAAACTATTATCACGATAGGTAAAAGTGATCTTTTTTTGTACAATGGAGCCTCTTTGGAACCATGGTTGACAATTATTCCACAGGACATTATTGAAGGTATTCATTCTTTAGGCATGAGTAACTATGTTCACTTAGAACACCAAAAAGACACTCATAACCACAATACACATAGCAATCAGAATAAACATGATCATGAAGAGCACACTACTACAGCAGTTGATCCTCATTACTGGCTTGATATAGACAATATGATTACTCAGACAAAAATAATTGAAAAAGAGTTAATTAAACTTTTACCACATAATGACGCTCACATTAAATCTCATGCACAAGAGTATAGAAGTCAATTAGAAAAATTGAGAAACTCATATAAAAATAAATTATTGACATGTAAGCACAACACTATAATTATGAATCATAATGCTTTTGGGTATATTGCTAATGATTACAATTTTGAAATAGCATCTATCAGTAACCTCTCTCCAGATGCACAACCCAGTGCAAAAGTCTTAATAGAATTAAGCAATATCATCAAGGAGAAGAATATTAAAACTATCTTTTTCGAATCCTTTGTAAGTAATAAACTAATTCAAACTATTGCTAAAGAGACAAATGCAACAGTAAAAAGTGTTCATACCCTTGCGAATATTACACCATCTCAAGTGAAAAACAATGAAAACTATATATCTTTAATGTATGAAAACTTAGATTTATTAACAAATGCACTGGAGTGTCAAAATAACAATGAAATTTAATGTTCCTATATTTGAAACAAAATTTTTACATTTTGTAAGACAAAATCAAAATATTGTTAACAAAGTTTCTTTGAGAATCAATAGAGGTGACTATACCGCTATTATTGGTCCAAATGGAGGTGGAAAAACAACATTAATCCGTCTTTTATTAGGTCTAGAAAAACCAACATCAGGTGATATTTTACTTTTTGGCCTTCCTTTAAAAAAATTCAACTCTTGGGATAAAATAGGTTTTGTTCCCCAACGTGTTACGCAAATAGATCTTAATTTTCCAGCGACAGTTATAGAAGTTGTTAAAATGGGACGTATTGCAAAACGCGGTTTTTTTAAAAAAGAGTCTCCTGAAGATCTTCAAGCTATTGAAGACGCTATGAAGAAAATGAATGTTACTTATTTAAAAGATAAACTAATTGGAGATCTATCAGGAGGTCAACGTCAGCGTGTTATGATTGCGCGTGCACTTGCATCAAAACCTGAAGTTATTATTTTAGATGAGCCTAATACTGGTGTTGATGCAGTATCGCAACAAAGGTTTTACTCATTATTAAAAGAGCTCAACGAAAAAGAGAAGCTAACTATTTTATTTATTACACATGATATTGGTGTTATTGCTAATGATATCGACTCGATATTGTGTATTAACCAAGGATTGCTCTCCTGTAACTCCCCTCATGAAGCGATGAGTTGTTCTAGTATGAGTAAACTTTACGGTATTGATGCACATATTATGCATCATCACCACTAATTAATAATTTAAAAAAAAGAAAAGTATCATGATAGAAATGTTTCAATACGATTTTATAATACGAGCATTCATAGCAGGAATCACTATAGCTATACTTGCCGCTATAAGTGGTTCCTTTATTGTCCTTAAACGATACTCAATATTAACAGAAACCTTAGCACATTCAGCATTGGTTGGTGTAGCCTTAGGTATTTTATTAGGTACTGCACCGCTATTAATAGCCGTTTTTACTGCCTTACTTAGTGCATGGCTCATAGAGTATTTACGTAGTTTTCATAATCTTTATTCTGACTCTATTTTAGCTATTTTTCTATCTGCATCACTTGCTATTGCAATTATAATTGTTTCACTTGCTGGCGAATTTAACAGCTCACTCTTTAGTTACCTTTTTGGGTCAATTTTATCAGTTACAACCGAAGACCTAATAATGCTTGCACTTTTCGGTATTATCTCTTTATCCGTTCTTCTAGGATTTTTCAAAGAATTTTACTTTATAGCCTTTGATGAAGAAGTAGCACAAACAAGTGGTATAAAAGTCAAACTTCTTAATTTTCTATTTATAACTATTGTGGCTATAATTATTGCTTTATCAATACGTATAGTAGGAACATTACTTATAGGTGCTTTGATGGTAATACCTACTATTTCTGCACTTCAATTTAAACGTGGTTTTCTAGAAACTATGATTATTGCTCTAATAATTTCGGTTATATCAGTAATCATTGGAATTACACTTTCATATCATTTTTCTTTACCTAGTGGAGCTACTATTGTCTTAACAATCTTGCTCTTTTTTATTACCTCACTTGTTACTAATAGAAAACTAAGATGAGTATTGAACAAGAATTTTCACGCTATGCCCATGAATATGGTAATTACAATACTATTCAAACAAAAGTAAAAGAAGAACTTCTCAGATATCTTCATAAACATCATATACGTCCAAAAAAAGTCTTAGATTTAGGATGTGGGGAAGGGGCTTTATATAAAGCTATTGAAGCACTTCCTAGTTGGAATATTGAAAGTTTTGTAGGTGTTGATTTTGCACAAGGTATGCTAGACAAACATCCTAAAGATTTAAAAATAACATTACTTAAAAATAGTTTTAACAGTACGAAACTATTTGAAAATCTTGAAGATTATGATTTTGATTATATTTTTTCTTTATCAGCACTACAGTGGGCAGAAAATTTAGAGTTTACTTTAAAAAAACTCCATCAAATGAAAAGACCATTTAGCATAGCATTATTTACTTCAGGAACATTTCATACATTAACAACAACAGCTGGTGTTGCTCCTTTACTTCGCAGTGAAGAAACGATCAAAAAGCATGCTAAAAAAATTTTCAAGTCTCCAATAACAAATACTATAAAATACCGGCTCAGTTTTGAAAATAACAGAGACATGCTTAACTACATCAAAAAAAGTGGTGTTAGTGGTTCACGACGTCAACTCAGTATTACTCAAACCCGAAAACTTTTACGGGAATATCCATTAAATTATCTAGAATTTGAAGTTATTTTTATACATTCATCTTAAAAACTAAAAATCGGTACTCTATTTGCTTTAGATTGATAATTACACTTTAAAGAATCAGAAAGTATCATGATAAACAGTATCCTTTGGCAAACTATTCCACATACAAATGAGATAAAAAGAGCTCAACTAGTTCCTAGTAAAGTTAAACCTCAAGATACTACTCAAACTTTTTCAAAAGCTTTACAAAAGATACAAGAACCAAAGCCAGAAATTTTAGAATACAGTGATTTACAACCTAAGAGAGGAACAACAGAGCTTTTTTATAAAGCACCTACTTTAAATATTTCCCTTAAACAGCAACTTCTTGATCTTGAAAATTTTAAATCTACACTTTCAAAAGTACATAAAATATCTACATCTCAACTCCAAGATAAGATGTTAGCAGCCTATGACAAAAGTGAAAAACCTTTTTATACATTTTCCGAACCACTCAAAATACATCATGATGATAAAACAAGTAATAATATTGATATTTTAAAACGTGTTCAGAAAATGAACAAAGAAATTACAACTCAAAATAATCTTTTAATTTATAAAGCTCAAACCGTAGCATGACGCTTCTATAAATTTAGTAAATTTTCTTTTTCAAGTTGATAAAGAGAGTATCTAATAGATTTAAAAATTTCTGAAAACTCAGGTCTTACAACCTTAAATAACTCTTCTAAGACGCGAGATGATTCTTGCGCGCGTTTATAATTAGCAATTAAAATATCTTCTAATGAACTACGATTCATCTCACTGCTTATAGTTGGACGTAGTACATCATTTACACTGTCACGAGATATTAGCAGCTCTTTGTAAATATCGATCTGTGCCTTATGACGAAGTAATTTTAACGCTGAAGCAAGTTCTTTATTACTATTTTCATAGCGTGCGATATCTTCAACTACACGAATACCTTCTTTAAGGCGGTTAATATTAGCATCAATAATACGAAGTGGAGGGTTTACAAATGAAGTGTTAGTTGTCATATTAGTTCTTAAGGTTTTATTTATGGAGATTTCCAAAGAGATAATCTCTTTAGAAAATTAATCGTCACTATTTCCAAAAATACCAAATAGTTGGAGTAATGAAGTAAATATGTTTAGAAAATCTAAATAGAGTGCAATTGCACCATCAATAGGAGTCTCATACATACCTTTAATAATATTTTGAGTGTCATATATAACTAATACACTAAAAAGTAATACAACTGCTCCTGAGATAAGTACTTGAAACATAGGGTTATATAACACAAATGCATTAAGCAATGAAAAAATAATAATTACTACTAATGCTATCATTAATGGTTTAGTATATCCCGTAAAATCTTTAGTAGTTTTTACTGCATAAAAACTCATAGTAGCGAATATAACAGACGTCATAGCAAAAGCATTACCTACAATAGAAGCACCACCACTCATACCTAAGACTGAAGCAAGTAATGGAGCAATTGAAAGTCCTGTAACAAATACAAATGCAAACATAACAGCTAAGTTAATTCCTGGCTTATGTTTAACTGCTTGTAACGCGAAATATAAACCTAACATAGGAATTAAAATAAACAGACCTATACTTTGAATAGCTCCTGCCATTGGAACACCAACATAAGCACCTACAGCACCTGCCATCATTGATGCAGCAAACAGTTTATAAGTCTCTTTAACAAAACTTACAATATTTGCTTCTGAACGCGCTTGCGTTTCATATCCATATGCACTTTCTCGCGCATAATCACGGTCATATAGTCCCATAAAAATTCCTTTTTTTTAATTAGTAAAATTATATCAAAATAGATTATTAGAATAGTAAATAGAAGTAATAAAAGTTTCTTTATTATTAGCCAAAGGAACAAGAGGAAAAGTAAAAAAGGATAAAGATCAGAGAAATAGCAAATAGAATGTTATATATAAAAGTTAAAAGCTAAAAATATTAAAAAGTAAAAAGAATTAAAGTATAAGAATAAAAAGTTAAAAGAATAAGAAATCCCAACTAGGCGGCGACCTACGTTTCCACACCTGAAAGGTGCAGTATTATCAGCGATGAGGGGCTTAGCTTCTGGGTTCGGAATGGGGCCAGGCGTTTCCCCCTCTCTATAGCCACCTAGACAAATGGGCTTAAGGACATCTAGATGTGCTTAAGTCCACTTGTAAAGGGTAAAGTGGGAATGTTAAAATTAAAGTCTGTGAGTTAACAATCATATTATATTTAAATTAGTAAAACTATAACTATCAAGAATCAGTTAATCACCAAACGTAAAGTGTAAGCAATATATTTAAATATTTACTATTATACTTAGTAAGGCAGTGAACATGTTGATAATTTAGTTTAATAAAAAGACGAACGGTCTATTAGTACTGGTCAGCTAAACATATTGCTATGCGTACACACCCAGCCTATCAAGCTTGTAGTCTTCAAGCGACCTTCAGGGATTATTCATCTTGGAGTTGGCTTCCCGCTTAGATGCTTTCAGCGGTTATCTCATCCATGCGTAGCTACCCAGCGATGCTCTTGGCAGAACAACTGGTGCACCAGTGGCACGTTCAACCCGGTCCTCTCGTACTAGGGTCAACTCTCCTCAATAATCCTGCGCCCACGGAAGATAGGGACCGAACTGTCTCACGACGTTCTGAACCCAGCTCGCGTACCGCTTTAAATGGCGAACAGCCATACCCTTGGGACCTGCTCCAGCCCCAGGATGCGATGAGCCGACATCGAGGTGCCAAACCTCCCCGTCGATGTGAGCTCTTGGGGGAGATCAGCCTGTTATCCCCGGCGTACCTTTTATCCTTTGAGCGATGGCCCTTCCACACAGAACCACCGGATCACTATGACCGACTTTCGTCTCTGCTCGACTTGTATGTCTTACAGTCAGGCTAGCTTATGCCATTATACTCTACGGTGGATTTCCAACCCACCTGAGCTAACCTTTGTAAGCCTCCGTTACTTTTTAGGAGGCGACCGCCCCAGTCAAACTACCCACCAGACATTGTCCTCGCACAGGGTAACTGTACCGAGTTAGCAAACAGAATATTTAAGGGTGGTATCTCAAGGATGTCTATCCTACGACTAGCGCCGCAGGGTCATCAACTCCCACCTATCCTGCACAAAAATATCCCATTTGCAGTGTCAAGCTATAGTAAAGGTGCACGGGGTCTTTCCGTCTTTCCGCGGGTAGGAGGAATTTTCACCTCCACTACAATTTCACTGGATCCCTTGTTGAGACAGCTCCCATCTCGTTACGCCATTCATGCAGGTCGGTATTTAACCGACAAGGAATTTCGCTACCTTAGGACCGTTATAGTTACGGCCGCCGTTTACTTGTGCTTCAATTCACCGCTTCGCTTACGCTAACAGATCCTTTTAACATTCAAGCACCGGGCAGGCGTCACACCCTATACATCCTCTTACGAGTTAGCAGAGTGCTGTGTTTTTGGTAAACAGTCGGGAGGGACTCTTTGCTGCGGCCTTGTATTGCTTTGGAGAGTAAATCTCCTAACAATGAAGGCACACCTTATCCCGAAGTTACGGTGCTAGTTTGCAGAGTTCCTTAACAAGGGTTCTTCCACGCGCCTTAGAATACTCATCTCACCCACCTGTGTCGGTTTACGGTACGGGCGACATTACATCTCGTTTAGAGGCTTTTCTCGGCACGACAGTATCAACGATTCCAAGCGCTATCCGAAGATATTGCCCGGCCTGTAAGATCTCGGTCTCGTGTGAAGCGGATTTTCCTACTTCACGACCTACGTCCTTCGACCCACTATTCCATCAGTGAGCTCGTTTAACTCTATGCGTCCCCCCATCACTCAAGCGATGTAATGTCGGTATTGGAATATTAACCAATTTGCCATCGTCTACCCCTTTCGGACTCGACTTAGGTCCCGACTAACCCTACGATGACGAGCATCGCGTAGGAAACCTTGGGTTTACGGCGAAGTAGATTCTCACTACTTTTATCGCTACTCATGCCTGCATGCTCACTTCCATCCGCTCCACCACTCCTTACCGGTATGGCTTCAACGCTGAATGGAACGCTCTCCTACCACTCGAATAAATTCGAATCTAGAGCTTCGGTGCATATCTTAGCCCCGTTATATTTTCGGCGCAGAATCGCTAGACCAGTGAGCTGTTACGCTTTCTTTAAAGGATGGCTGCTTCTAAGCCAACCTCCTGGTTGTCACAGCAACTCCACCACCTTTTCCACTTAGATATGACTTTGGGACCTTAGCTGCTAGTCTGGGTTGTTCCCCTCTCGACATAGGATTTTATCACCCTACGCCTGACTCCCGAGGTTACACATGAAGTATTCGGAGTTTGATAGGGTTTGGTACCGCTGTATGCAGCCCTAGCCCTGTCAGTGCTCTACCCCTTCATGCTACTGCTCGAGGCTATACCTAAATATATTTCGGAGAGAACCAGCTATCACTGAGTTTGATTGGCCTTTCACCCCTATCCACAAGTCATCCCAACACTTTTCAACGTATACGGGTTCGGTCCTCCACTAGCTCTTACACCAGCTTCAACCTGCTCATGGATAGATCACTCAGTTTCGGGTCTGCAGCATCTGACTATGTCGCCCTATTAAGACTCGCTTTCGCTACGGCTCCTCGTTAGATTAACCTTGCCAGATACCACAACTCGCAGGCTCATTATGCAAAAGGCAGTCCGTCACCCCTCATAAAGAATGGGGCTCCGAATGATTGTAAGCCATAGGTTTCAGGTTCTATTTCACTCCGCTCACCGCGGTTCTTTTCACCTTTCCCTCACGGTACTGGTTCACTATCGGTCTGGTAGTAGTATTTAGGGTTGGAGGGTGGTCCCCCCAGCTTCAGTCAAGATAACACGTGTCCCGACCTACTCTGGATCCTGCTAGATCATCAACAATTTCGATTACGGGGCTATCACCCTCTATGGCCAAGCTTTCCAACTTGTTCTTCTATCGTCTTTGAATTCCGTATGCAGTCCACAACCCCAAGTGCAAGCACTTGGTTTGCCCTAATCCCATTTCGCTCGCCGCTACTATGGGAATCTCGTTTGATTTCTCTTCCTTCAGGTACTGAGATGTTTCACTTCCCTGAGTTCGCCTCATATAAATATGATAACATGAATCGCTCCATGCTGGGTCGCCCCATTCAGAAATCCCCGGATCAAAGCTTCTTGGCAGCTCCCCGAGGCTTATCGCAGCCTAGTACGTCTTTCATCGCCTCTACCAGCCAAGGCATCCACCTATGGCCCTTAATATCTTTTTTTTGAGATCTCACTTTTTTACGACAAAGGAAGTAATTCCTTTGTCTACGTTAACACTGAGTTTCCTTCAACAGGAAGTTCAATATAACAAGTAAGACCCTTGTGTCAGTTATAAGTTAGACACTATTCTAATTAGCACATGTCACTACCTTACTAAATATAATTAAATATCTAATAGGATCAATGATTGTTGTAGTTATAGTTTTACTATAATTATTTCAGACTTTAACAATAATATTTTAAATAACGTTTGGTATTAATACCAAATATAAATTTTAAATCTTAAAACTTATATTTAATATAAATCAAATATAGAATGCAATGGTGGAGAATAGCGGGATCGAACCGCTGACCTCCTGCGTGCAAGGCAGGCGCTCTCCCAGCTGAGCTAATTCCCCATTACAGTGAATAACATGGTGGGCCTACCAGGACTTGAACCTGGGACCTCACCCTTATCAGGGGTGCACTCTAACCAGCTGAGCTATAGGCCCTCTATTAATTAATCCCATAAGAGAAGTGAATTCTCTTATTCCGCTTAAACCGCTGTGGTTACTAAAGCTTTTCTCTTTAGAGAAAGAATAATTTATTACATTCTAACTATGTCAAATAACATAGATCACTGAAAACTAAGTAAGTATAAAAGAACTTAAGATAAAAACTAACTATCAACTTTTTCGTGATGTTTGAGTAACAATTGAATGTTATCTCTTACTCTTGAAAGGAGGTGATCCAACCGCAGGTTCTCCTACGGTTACCTTGTTACGACTTCACCCCAGTCGCTAATTCCGCCGTAGAGGGTAGCTAGTTTAGCATCCCCGCTTCGGGCGAAATCAACTCCCATGGTGTGACGGGCGGTGAGTACAAGACCCGGGAACGTATTCACCGTAGCATTGCTGATCTACGATTACTAGTGATTCCAGCTTCAAGCAGTCGAGTTGCAGACTGCTATCCGAACTGAGAGACGCTTTAAGAGATTGGCTCCACCTCGCGGTATCGCAACTCTCTGTACGCCCCATTGTAGCACGTGTGTAGCCCTGGCCGTAAGGGCCATGATGACTTGACGTCGTCCTCACCTTCCTCCTCCTTGCGAAGGCAGTCTCAATAGAGTGCTCAGCCGAACTGTTAGCAACTATTGACGAGGGTTGCGCTCGTTGCGGGACTTAACCCAACATCTCACGACACGAGCTGACGACAGCCGTGCAGCACCTGTTTTCAAGCTCCCGAAGGCACTCCAGCATCTCTGCCGGATTCTATCAATGTCAAGGCCAGGTAAGGTTCTTCGCGTATCTTCGAATTAAACCACATGCTCCACCACTTGTGCGGGTCCCCGTCTATTCCTTTGAGTTTTAATCTTGCGACCGTACTCCCCAGGCGGAATGCTTAATCTGTTAAGTGCATCACCGAAGAGACAAGCTCCCCGACGACTAGCATTCATCGTTTAGGGCGTGGACTACCGGGGTATCTAATCCCGTTTGCTCCCCACGCTTTCACGCCTCAGCGTCAGTAATGTCCCAGCAGATCGCTTTCGCTTTCGGTATTCCTAGTGATATCTACGGATTTTACCCCTACACCACTAATTCCATCTGCCCCTTCCATACTCTAGGTCAGCAGTTTCCAATGCAGTTCTATGGTTGAGCCATAGGATTTCACATCAGACTTACTGTCCCGCCTACGCGTCCTTTACGCCCAGTGATTCCGAGTAACGCTTGCACCCTCCGTATTACCGCGGCTGCTGGCACGGAGTTAGCCGGTGCTTATTCATAAGGTACCGTCATTTTCTTCCCTTATAAAAGGAGTTTACACACCGAAATGCGTCATCCTCCACGCGGCGTTGCTGCATCAGGGTTTCCCCCATTGTGCAATATTCCTCACTGCTGCCTCCCGTAGGAGTCTGGTCCGTGTCTCAGTACCAGTGTGGCGGATCATCCTCTCAAACCCGCTATGTGTCATTGCCTTGGTGAGCTCTTACCTCACCAACTAGCTGATACAATATAGTCTGATCCCTTAGCGAAAAACATTTCCCAATCACTCTTATGAATGATTGGAGTATCTAGTATTAATCACCGTTTCCAGTGGCTATCCTAGTCTAAGGGGCACATTAACTATACATTACTCACCCGTGCGCCACTCGTCAGCAATAGCAAGCTATCCTGTTACCGTTCGACTTGCATGTGTTAGGCACGCCGCCAGCGTTCACTCTGAGCCAGGATCAAACTCTCCATAATTGTTATGAAAAGATAGTAAACTAATTACTGATCTCTTTGCCCAAGATTTACAATAACCTAATAACTCCGAAAAGCTTTTGGTTATCTATCATTGGCGTTGTATGAACTTAGTCTCTCAACTTTAAATAAATAAAGATGATTTACTAATTTCGTAATTTTTATACTTACTACCTATCTTATAGATGGTAGCAAGTTTATCTATCTTTGTTCTCGCTGATAACAAATAGTAAACTACTCGCTATCTTTGGGTACAAAGAATAGACGGTTAATTGTTAGTTTTTATAAAGTCTTTTACAACTTACTTAGTTTTCAATGATCTCAAGCACTTGTTTGACAATCTCTTGTCTCACGTTTCAGTCAACAACATGTTGGCTTCCGATCCCCTTTGTTTCAGGTCTCTGTGTTTGTGGATGGGAATTATAGGAGATTATCTTTGCGTTGTCAAGGGTTTGTGAAAAGAATTTCGGAATTTGTGGGGAATTGTAGAAATCTTCGGGAACTATTGGGAGAAAAGCCCAGTAGTTAGGGGCTTTTCTGGAGGTCCTTAATTTAATTCTTTTTGTTACTTTTAAAGGTGTCTTCTTCTACAAGTAAGACAGGAAGTATAAAAAGATCTGTTATTACTGATAATATCATCATAATGATTCCGTACCAGCCAATTTGATTTAATGTTGGAATATCAATTTGAGTTAAAAGTAAAAATAAAAACAATAGTAATAAGGAACCTATTGCTACTGGTATAGCCCCATAAAAGAACATTATTTCAAGTGATCTTTTTTTAGTACGCCCTTGATAACGACTTCTTGAATACTTATACGCAAAATGTACTGTTGCATCAGAACCTAAGCTTACCGTTATCGTCATAGCAATTAACATTTCAAGTGTTAAAGGAATACTAAAAAGTTGAATAAAGAACATAAACCATACAATTGGTATTGCATTTACCATAAAGGCAACTAATATCATTTTATATTCTCTAAAAATTCTACCCATTATTAAACCAATAATAATTAATGCTCCTGCAAGTGAGAATGACAGAATAGATAAACTACTGGTTTTAGATCGTTTTACTATAGTTTCCATATCTGTGAAATAGAGATCTAATTTTTTATACTCAGTAATCCAATTAATCAATTCACTTCTGTCTGCATTACCTACATTTATTCTTATATTAATTGATTCATCAGTAATGTAGTTTTTTTCTAAATCGTAAAGTTCTAGAAAAAAAAGTGCTTCTAAAAAAGACTCTTCATCAATTTCACTGTTTTTTTCTTTAATATTAATAAGCTTCAAGATAGATACGACTGAATCTAAACTACTTATTCCCTCAAAATTCTCTTTAATCTCATATTCAAATGATTCTAAAGATTTAAATAATTTATAATCTACTTCAGGATAGGCTACCTTAATTGAAATCACTTTATTGTCTATTGACTCTGAAAAAAGTTTTTGCGTAGCAAAAAACAAGTTATAACTACCTCCCAATAATAAAACCGTTGTAATTGTTAAAAATATCTTTAAGTACCATTTGTTGTAGTGAATTTCTCCATTTGCAAAATTATATGCAATCTTTGAAAAAATCACTTTATGTTTTTCTATGTAAAAATAGCTTAGAAGTGCAGGTAATAATGTTATATTTAAAATATAAGTAATTAATGATGCACCTATAGCACTAATCGCTAACATTTTTACTACTAACGAATCAACAATAACAAGAGAGCCAAACCCTACTATTGTTATTATTGTTGTCCACATAGCTGGCATTAAATTTCTACTTAACGTTTTTATCATTGCTTGGGCATCTGACTTCATTACATCCATATTATAATGAGAAACATGCCATCGATAATAAAAATAAAGATAATCTATTAATGCAATACTAACTATTATTAAAGCTGTCGCTACATGTAATTCTGAAGTTTTTGAAATAACTTGCATTAAAGAATAGGATATTATTAATGTACTTCCTGTAATTACAAGTGCTAAAATTCCAGATATATAATTTTTAAAAATAATATAAAAAAATAAAACTGTAAAGATAACTGTAAAAATAATTAGCATTATATATGTCTGTAAATTATATTTTTTTTCCTTTTCATCAAACCGATATATAAAAGGTATATCAAGACTCTTCATGGTAAAAGATTCATCAGTATAAAGGTACATCGTTAAGGTAGTAAACTCTTTATCTACATATTTCGTATAAGGGTAATAAAACTTATTCACAAATTTTTTTAATGTTACTGCAGTAAATTCATCTACACTAATAGACTTTACTAGTGACGAATCTTCATATTTATTATCATGATAAATATAGTTTGCACTAAAAAGAGAATCAATATAATGTACTTTTTCTGTATTAATTAAATCATTATGTAAAGTTTGAAGTTTCTTTTTCATCTCATTATCAAAACCAGTAATATCGATTTCTAGCTTTTTAATGTAAGAAGTTTCATAATCTTTTGATAATGTTCTTTGTAATTCTGTCGACTCATTAATCCAAAAAGAGTCATCATTAGCTAAAAGTGTTGGTCGATGAAATGCTAAAAGTATGCTAATAATCACTATAAATAATACGATAATATAAACTCTATTTTTTTGAATATATTCTAGATACTTCTCCACTTTTGGTGTATTGTAATACATCATTTTTTACTCTTTCTCTTTTTATTCATAATTAAATAGGGTCGTTTGTAAACATTTAACTGTTTAGCAATCACTTCTATAGTTTCTATTTTATTTTCAATACTTTCATTTAACTTCACTGTTTTTGGTATATTGACCTTGTTAACCATTAATTTTTGCAATTGAAGTAATAAATTATTATTTGCATATATATCACGAATTATTTCATGTGACTTCATACGTTTAAGTTCATACAAGAAAATATGATAACTATATTTTTTTTGCATTTTTTTACTTTCATTAATCATTTCAAAGAAATTTTGTGAATGCGGACAGTAGGGATCTAAAAATACATAAACTTCTGTCTTTCCTTCACCTAAGCGTATCGCTGATGATTCAATACTTTTTAAAAGAGGTATTGAAATATCAAGCGATACTTTTTTATGAGAGGTGTCTTTGGCAGATGCAAAGGTGACAAAAAGAATCATAATAATATAAAAAAACTTTTTCATAGCAGAATTATATTATACTTTTGTTACAAATTATTACAAATGGATTTAAATGAAATATTTATTACCTCTTTTTTTAACATCAACACTCTTTTCAAACTCTTTATATTTAAGTTCTCATATCGGTTATGCGGATAAAGGTTCTTTAGATGATACACTCTCTGTACAAAAAATATCTTATGATAAAACTATTGAAGGCGATTTTGCATTAGGCTATAAAATCAATGCGATAAGAGTTGAAGCTGAAGTAGCCCATTTACATCGTTCGATTGATGCTTTAGTCGAAGGAGATATTCGGGTACAAGCAGAAGGAGAAATTTTACAAAACTCATATTTATTTAATACTTACTATGATGCAACAAATCACTCTAAAATTATAACATCCATAGGTGCAGGAATTGGTGTAAGTTCAGTAACACTAAACAACTACCAACTACTTCAAAATCCAAAAACAACAGTTTCAACAGACTTAATTCCAACTGCACAAGCTTCGTTCGCTATTGGATACAAGTCTACTGAGAATCTTGTTACAGAAATT
>Ga0233440_1002716_pt1 | contig 14180 bp, 13 predicted proteins | sample SI_123_September_5_FD_182791 | JGI IMG/M metagenome (GOLD analysis project Ga0233440, IMG submission 182791) | Seawater microbial communities from Saanich Inlet, British Columbia, Canada - SI_123_September2016_120_MG | ecosystem: Environmental > Aquatic > Marine > Inlet | place: Canada: British... | reverse complement strand
GAAGGTTTTGAAACTTCTATTCTGGATCAAATAGTCTTGAGCTGATACCGCCATCGAATGTAACGCACGCTCCATGCAAAGAACTCATCCCGTCACTGGCAATCGCAATTGCAAGCTTTGCTAACTCGTCTGCTTGCCCTATACGTCCTGCAGGGTGATAGTCTTTAAGATTTTTCAGTAATGCTGGATTATTATTAAATCCGGCAATAAGCATTTCTGTTTCAATAGCTGCTGGCTCTATCGCATTGACTCGAACCCTACTACCCAGATCAATTGCCATTGCCTTTGTCATGCCACTTAATGCAGCCTTGCTAGTAGCATAAGCAACAAAATTAGATTTCGTTAAAGTAGCATGGATACTGCTTATATTTATTACAGAGCCTTTTACTGATTCGAGTTCAGGGAGAAATGATTTTGTCAAAAAGAAAGGAGCAAGTAAATTAACATCTAAAGTGTTTTGCCAATCTTGACGATTCAAACTATCTACGCCACCTAGTATTTGAATCGCAGCATTATTTATGAGTACGTGAAGTCCATTACTACGAACATACTGTCGAACAGTTGAAAAAAAATTAGCCGCATATTGCTCATCATTAGTAATAAGAGATAAATCAGCCTGAATATAGTACTGGCAATTCATCCCCTTAGGCTTCACATCTACATCAGTAGCAATAACTTGATAACCAGCAGAACTAAAACCCCTAACAAGAGCTTGGCCAATTCCACCAGCAGAACCAGTTATAAGGCAATAACGCTGGGGTTTATGCATAACCTAAAAAGCTAGTTATCTTTTCTATAGCAATTTTGCTTGTACGTATAACAGCATCTGAGGTATTTGACGCATTATGTGAGCCAAAAATACAATGTGGATGGATACGTAAATATGAATCCATTGGTAGCGGCTCAACTTCAAAAACATCAAGAGCTGCAGAATACACCTTGCCACTTCTAAGAGCCTCCTCAAGAGAGGCTTCGTTAATAATCGGACCTCTACCTACATTGACAACCCTAACTCCGACCTTTGCTCGCTTAAATACATTAGCATCTAACATATGGTAACTAGATTTTGTTAGAGAGCAAGTTACAACAATAAAGTCTGCCTCTTCAATTCGATTGGGCCACACTTCCCTTGCCACTTCTGCTAAATCAGGATTATTATCTGAAAATGGATCATATGCAATAATGTCCATGTCTAATGCTAGTAGACGTTTGGCAGTACATTTACCAATATCTCCAAAACCAACCAAAGCAACTTTTTTTCCAGATAGAGAAACACCTCTTGGCTTAATCCACTCACCATCTCTTACGGCTCTATCAATTTCAAATGTTTCTCGAGCCAAGGCAATCACATAACCCACAGCTATATCTGCCACTTCCCTGCCAAACATGTCTGGTGTATTAATAATTGGAATATTTAAATCCTTACAAGCGTCAAAATCAACATTATCAACACCTATGCCCCATTTAACTGCTGCCTTTAAATTACCAGCCTTTCCAGCTTCAAACACTTCACGCGTTGCAGGATCATCTCCAATTATCCAACCATCGTGTTGTGGGACTATTTCTTTTAACTCTTCAACAGATAAGGTTTGAACAACATTAGGAGCGCTTACTTCTATACCTTTTTCTTCAAAAATATGCCTAAAACTATCAATCATTCCAAGCATTGGTGGGCATGTTACTAAAATTTTCATTTTTTTTCTCGTTTATTAAATAAATATTCACTTACAGTAATACCAAAATCCCAATCATCTGGCGTATCAATATCGATAGATTCAAACTTTGGTGTCACAAACATTATGGGCTTTGTACCAATACGTGCATTTGTTTTAGCAAAAGCTTCTTTGGTAAAAATATATAAATTTGAATTTTCTTCAAACCAAGGCTCTAAGTCTTGGGTGCGTAACAAATTATCAGGGTCATGATTTACTGCGCTACAATCTTCTCGATAAAAACGAGTTTGAATTTTATCAACTGTAAATAGTGAGTCTGCACTTCCATTATTTTTCTGCTCCTGAAATAACCCTAAAGCAGCCCCAACGGTTTTGGCCGTCATTAGTGGGTTTGTTGTGTGTGTCATCAAATAAATATCCGCATCAATATTTTGAACATCATCCTCAATTACCAAATTCATAGAAACCATATCTCCACATATCTCTAGCTTTCTATCCCTAATGACAATTCTATCGGTTTCAACTAAGCCATTTTCTGCAAGAATTTCTCTTGCATCGGTATTGATAATTACTTGATCAATCTCCTTAATGGCTAACAATGTATCAAGCATCCAGCGGAATAATGGTTTGCTATTAAAAATTTTAAAATTTTTTCCTTTTACTCTTTCGCTATTTGCTTTCATTGGCAACAAGGCCACTATTTTTTGTATTGTCATTAGATAATTACTCATTAATTCTTGGATAAAAATATTTCATTTTTGCTTGGCTGGATAGCTTTCGACATGCATGATTTCCTTTATATGATCCATAATATTGAGAAAACCTAAACATAAGTATAGAGTAAATTTCTTTAAAGAATACCTGTTCTCGAATTGCAACTCTAGCGTCTTTCAATACCCCGGCAACAACAAAATGAACTAAATCGAAAATACTTATTTTGATTTCAGGCATAATTTTTTGTAGAGCGATAGCCTCTCTCTCATACCTAGTTTTTATTTGTGACCAGGTCTCATTATGAATATGAAACACACAACTATCGGATACATAACCCACATACCCATTATCTTGGCATATTTGTTTAGCAATGAACATATCCTCAAGCCCTGTTAAACTTTCGTCAAAATGAAATTTATCCCATATTGTGAATGAAATCGCTGCATTAGCATTGTTACAGAAAAATCCATCCTGGGGGATGCTGCTTGCGCTTGGAAAATATTTTTCAAATACTCGCATCTCACTATACTTTGTCGTGTCTCTAGCAATTTGACGACCATAAGTATAATCACATTTTTTTTGAATTAACGGAGCGATTAAATTTTGCAACCAGTCTTTATTTGCCGGAATGCAATGACCACTAATAAAAATTAAATATTTGCCATTTGCAAAGTCACACCCAACGTTTAAAGATCTTCCGAAAGTAAAATCCTGTTTTTTAATGTAAGTTATTCTTGCGTTATGTGACTTAGCTATTGCTAATGTATTGTCTATTGATCCAGAGTCGACAATTACAACCTCATAAGAGAAATCATTGGCATTCTGGGATTCAATAGCAACAAGAAGCTCGTCTAAATAACGTTCTTCATTCAGTGTCCTTATAATAATACTAACTAACATGCACTAACGTCAACTGTAAGTATAGAACCAGACAATGGGTATTTTTGTCGATCATGCTCAGTCAATCCCTCATAAGCAGTCGTAATAAACAGTTGACTCTCTGATGTATCAAGGGTGCAATTAGTGGGCCTTGGAACGGGAAGATTAAACTCTTGAATTAATTTTCCATTTAAATCCAGCTCTACAATCTTAGACCCATCCCATATTGCTATAAAAATCCTTCCATCTGAGGAAATACACCCCCCGTCTGGAGTTGTGTTTGTGCGACTCAAATCAAACCATTTTACTTTAGATACAACAAACGACCAAGCTTCATTAAAAGTTATTTTGTACACCATTCCTTCAAAGGAGTCTGTGATTAACAAACTATGGCTATTTGGGATTTTAATAAAAGTATTTGGAATAGCTATTCCAGCATAAACAACCTTGCTAATTCCATTTTGAGATAGGATTAATGCACCGTCATTTTTAGTAGGTATATCTCGCATAACTCCATACATATACAAATTATCACATAATCTTAATCCGTCATTAGCTCGATATTCTCTAGAATTGTATTGGATTGGCGTTTTGGAAATTTGATTTATTTTTCCTGATACTAAATGATAGTTTATCAAACCACTTCTATTTGAAAGACACGCAAAATCACCCTCAACAGATAGAACTGTACTTGTATTTCCTGAAATCTGATATTTGCAAATATGACCTCTAGAACAGGAAAACAATATTGAATGATTAATATCAACCCAAAATAAAGAGTCATGCTCAGAATGCCAATATATACCCTCTCCAAGATCAGCTTTACTGTTTCTAAAATCACATTTTTTTAGCATTACAAGATTACTCTTTATTAGGCTTCTTAGCAGTATTATCAACACTAGCACTCTCGCTAATGCTTATCTGTTGCTCTCTATATTGTTTTGTCATAATTCTATCAAGCATCTCATCCACTTTGCCCCATGTATCATTATAGGCTAGCAAGTGAGAGTTAAAAGTCTTAGTAATACCTTTCTCGTTCTCTACATCCAGCTCTAAATATTGTAGTTTTCGCAAGGTTTCTTTGGATGGTTTAAGCATTAAACTAAATAACTAATTAATCCGATCAAATGTAGCCTGCAATGGCTCATGTAATGGTTCTTCAGTATTAATACAATAAACAATTTATAGTTCTTTTAGTCTTTCATCTAATTAGCCTCGTTTGTTTTGTGAAGAATTTTTTTTGCAGGAGCTTTTGCAAATAAACAGCTACAAAATATGTTTTTATTGACAGCCTAACCCAAGCAAATGGTCGCATTTACAACATTTCCAGATATGGTGATACCAGAGTCGAATAAACGATCTTCTCCCATTATCATATTTATAAATCATTGCCAATTAAGGAGTTCAACTAAAATATATCCATGTAAGTCAGGCCATTATATTATTCTGCTTACAAGCATATATAATCCAGTTAATCCCATTCAGTTATAGATAAACATTGTGTCATTCTCTACGGAGATATCACTACTAGTCGTATTAAGTAAAGTGTTTATAATATATCCGCTTTTTCCGCTACTTGCCAACCTAAACTGACTACAATAAAGTCACTAGAAGCACTGTGGCCGCATATTACACTCTGGTAATATCTTAGAGTTAAAAAAGGATCTTACGTAAGCTTGGTCTTCTTGTCAATATCACCAAGTAGTTGTTTTGCCCGCTCTCCAACAACTTGCCAAAACAATCGTTTAGGTGTACCCGGCTGCTTAATAAAATTAAAAATATATTGATCGTAAAGCCTTGTGTCTACAGTCATTTCACACTTCCAGTCTATTTCATTATTACAATCAACATTGATAGGGTCTTTATCAAAATGACTGGATATAGCCTCGGTAGCTACTCGCCGAAATGAAGCTTTTAGTTCATTAGTCGTAATAAATATCAGGGGCTTTCTGTACAATACTGCGAAATTTACGGCATAAGAGTAATGTGCAATGACCAGTGAGCTACCATTTACAAGTCTAGCAGTTTCACCCTGTAATAACTCGCGACCACCGAAAAGCCCGGGGATTGAGCCATAGTCAGCTCTAGGATGTACAGCGATTTTTACTGGCATCCCTAGTTCTTTTTCAATCTCGTTAAAAAACTGTGTTACAGAGGGAAAGTAGTTATTTTCAGTGACAACTCTTGTAGATTTTGTGTAGAGCGGATCGGTATTTAACGGTAAGTTTTGATCAATAAAGACAGCGTACTTTTCCTCACAAGGTTCGCTCTGTGGATTATCTAAAAAAATATCATAATCGTTGACATGAATATTCATTACCCGAGTATTTAAACCAATTAACGGGTTCAAAAAACTGGATTGGAATCCTCCAGAAAATACAATATCTGCATGTCTAATACCAAATAGCCAGAGTGGCACAGTAGATATTACTTTGTAGGATATTTTTTTAAAAGAAATTCCTTTTAGCCTTTCAAAAAATCTAGCTTTGCTTTGCTTTAAAACTTTAGTTTCGCCCGCGCCAATAGCTTTAACCCATGCCGACAATGGATAACTAACTGAAATACTATATGTTTGTGCACTGCTAGAGAGTCCTCTGTACAAGAATAAAGAGCTGGAGTGGTAAGGTACCGCAGAGAAAAAGAATGCCGGCCCTATCCGACGAAGACGCTTTAAGAATTCATTTTTTGTATTGAAAACCTCTTCTAATTCAAATTTTCCCGATACATTGGCACATTTTTCATAGGCATACTTATTGACGAGTTTGCCTACATTCCATACCTCTACATCAAACCCATCAGCCCGTAGCATATCGATACCATAACGAACATAATCACGCTGAGAAAAAGGTGAAGATACTATATGTATAAATTTATTTATCGCCATAATGATTAATTCATTCGCCAACATTTAAAAACCGGCATCTTAATGCTGTCAGTATACAAATTACTCTTAACTGATAATCGCACTTTCACTCGGATTGTATTGAGTTATTGAAAATATATTTCGCAACTTCATTATTCCCTTTCATGCTTAAATGTGGACCAAGCTCTCCTTCTACATACCACTCGTCTACACCTTTATTTCCCACAAATAATGATGTTAGATCACACACTTCCAGTTTTTCAGATAATTGCGCAATAAAGTCACTATAATCTTGAAAACCTAAGTTTATTCTCTCTATGTCTACCGGTTGCGGAGTTACAATAAGAACCGGCCTCTTGTTGCAATCTAAACATAACGCTACAAATTCATCAACCAGCCTACTAAAAAGCAGCTTCGCGTTATAATCTTTATACATTTCAGCAGTATATTTTGCATTATTTCGTAACACCTGTTTAAAAGCTTTTTTACGGTACTTCTCAGAACGTCCAAAAATAAGACCAATAATCAGCTGTTTTAAGATTGTGAAATTTTGCTTACGAGTTTTCCAAAGTCTGTATACATATGGAAAACGAAGAATATCCTTCAAAAACTTATATTCATAAAAGTGGTCGACCCGCTGAATATACCTTTCACTTTCTTCAATTTTCTCAAAAGATTCTTGGTCTTTTATAAAAAGCTCGAAAAATTTTAAGCGCTCCTTGTCAATAGCAAATCTAGGCTTAAAAGCGAGCGTATTGCCGTATTCAAAATAATGCTTCCAATAGGAGTGAATACGAACAATTGTTTCAGGGACCACACACATTAAAACAACCTCCGAGTCTAAGGTCTTAATTTCTCTTTTCAATCTCAAAAAAGCCTGATCCAGACCATAGCCACCAACTGAATAATTTGGAACATAAGATTGAACCAATTTTGACAAAGCATAGGGCCAAGTTTCGTCATCATTCACTAAACGACAAAAGAAAATGAATCTCCAAACACTGCCACTCTCGACGGCTCATCATTAAAAGCAGGGTTAAAACGCCTCCCTTTATCATCAATATGATAAGTCTTTACACCAAGCTCAGTCATATCTTCTCCAGAAGAGCCCGGTTTAGGTGCCCAGCCCAGCTCAGGATCAAAGCTCTTATTAAAAAAGTGTTCAACGACTTTTTTAGACAAATTAGGTCTTTTTGACTTAGGAGTTATTAGCCACTGAAAGCGTGCAGCTGCGAATTTAACACTAATAAACACCAACAATTCAGCCACAACAACCATAGTCAAAATAATATAAATAATACCCATAGGTAAATCGCTAACCATAAAAATTCCGCCTAAAAACTTGGGATTGTAGACAATAGTTTGTCGACAGTTGTGTCAATAGTTGACGATTCACTCCAGTCATTTAAAATAATATTTGGCGCCACAGGGGTGGGAAAAGGAATATCAACACCAACAACCTCTTTAATCTCTCCGTTACGGGCTTTACCGTACAATCCTTTGGTATCGCGTCGCTCCAGAATCTCCATGGGAACATCTAAGTAGATTTCATAATATTGACTAAAATTTTCCCGATTCCACTGTTGCCATTCTGGAAAAATAGATAAAACAGCTGCAACCACGTGAACACCCTGTGCATCTAGCATATGACTTAAGTGAGATATGCGATGGGCATTTTTCCTTCGAGCTTCGATCGAATGGCCCAAGCTATCACCCCACACTTCCCGCAGTATATCTCCATCGAGAAATACCATATTTTGATTAGATTTCTTATAATGATCGTACAACTCTCTACCTAAAGTAGTTTTTCCAGATCCGGACATGCCAATTAACCAAATAACCATTCTAATTACTCTTCGAACCTTATTTTACCATCTTCAAATACCGTAATGCGTTCTGCGAGCTCTCGGTCTCGCAAATCATCGATTTCGATCCAATTACGATTAATCTCAACGGCATTAATTTCTATACCTTGAGTAATCATATAATCGAGTAAATCCGTCATATACATATCTTCGAAGCACCTACCATTAACTTTAATACCCTTAGACTTAATCATTTCAACAGTAGCAAGTAAGCGAGTAACTCCAGAAATAGAAAGCTTTATTAGGCCTATATACTGCCCATCTACATCTGAAATTGATCTAATTTTGCGTCCAATTTCTGTGATGCACCCCTGGGCATTTATCCTTAAACTCTCCGCATCATCTAGCGGGTTATCAAAGCGAGCTTTCCAGTATCCGAGCCATGCCCTATCTATAACTACGGAAACCTCACCATTATCTTGTTTTAAGCGAGCCAATATTTCTGCGCTATAGCATATGTCTCCATAGGAAATTATTACTTCTTGCCCTATCATTTTCTCCCTAGCACACCAGAGTGTATAAACCATATTTGTTTCAAAATATCGATCATTGTAAATCTTTTCCACTTCCTTGTACTGAATCATGTCGGCTTTATAACCACCAACTACAAAAATCTGCGATATTCCAACCTTATTCGCATGCTTAATAATCCAGCCAAGAAGCGGTTTTCCTTTAAGAGTAACTAAACACTTTGGCCGATCTGATGTAAGTGGCCTTAACCTTGTACCTTGGCCAGCTGCCAACACTATCATTATCACTTCATACCCTCCTAATCATCTTTTCAATTAACAAACGATCAAACTCCAAACTTGTAACCGAGCGCTCAGGGTGCCACTGTATACCTGAGATAGGCAACGATTTGTGCTTAAAACCTTCTACTAAGAACCTTTCTTTATCAGACACAGCTGTGATATTCAAACAACTGGCTAATTGGCTAGCTAAAATACCATCATCGTGAAATGAATTAACTTGCATGTGGCTAGCTCTAGTGAGGCACGACCAGTCTTTCTCAACTAAAAATACTTTGTGTTCAGTCGCAATGTGATTGCTAGAGATCTTCTCTATGCTTTTCAGACCTCGTGTAACAGTTCCTCCAAAGTACATATTTATAAATTGAAACCCTCGGCATACACCTAGTAACGGCATTTTATTGGTCACAGAATATTTTAACAATGCTTTTTCCGTGAAATTCCTTTCACTTTGTAAACTTTTGGTTTCTATATTTAGTTGGTTCGGGCAGCTTCCCCCACCAGTAAGGATAATCATATCCAGTGATAAATCAGATATAAACTCATCAATTTTAAGAAGAGTGTTTGGAATAAAAATCGGGATATACCCCAGTTTTTCTAAAAAAATAGCCCAATCTTGAGCCAGCCCATCTCTGTACTCAACATAAGTATCGGCCGAAAAAGTCCTTGTACTTAGACCTATTCGCATAGGATTTCAATTTTTTGAGTAGCACAATCCAAGTAAACTCTCTTTGCAGATTTTAACCGATCATAAAGCAACTCACCACATCCGATAACCGCAGGTAAATGGAACTCAGAGCACCGTATAGCCATATGAGAAGCCACGCCACCATATTTTGTAATAAGCCCCGCAATGTTATGCGCAAACAACCAATCGTAACCAGGATCTGCACTTTCAATTAGAATTAAATGACCACTAAGATTTTTATTTGTATTGCCTGCGATTTCAATGATGTCCGCTGTAAGTGACTTACCACTAACAAAGTTAGGCTTAGCTACCTCCTCTACACAAATATACAAGTCTTTGGTTGAGGTAATGAGTCCTGGCATGCGAACCGAAGTATGTAGAGCGTGTCTTCTTTGATTTAACTTTGCATTATGCTTTAGACTATCCAACAACGGCGGGGACATACCGTGCACCACAGTGTCTGTAATACTGCTAATAGGAAGATGCGAAAGTTCGTCAACTGTTAAATCTATTTTCGATGACAATTCTTTTAACAAAGTTAATACTTGGCTTAAGTTTTTTGTAAATTCAAATTTTACCGACTCGCGTAAAGGAATGCTTTTTTCGATAAAGCTTATTAACTCGTCCACCGTTATATCGAGTTCCGACTCTACAATAAGGCTAGCAATGCATTCAGACTTTGAGCGAAGCAATGCACTCTTTCCACTTTCATCAACTAATCTCCAATCCGATAAACCACCCACTCCTGAATGACGCTTCAGATATTTGTCAGGATTCTCTTCATAGCTCGGAATAGTAATATCATAAGTTCCAGGTCTTAAGTGACCATATATTTTGATAAATTCGGAAGGTGATACGCTTCCACTCAGTACACGAGCAATGCATTCCGACGTATTTGATGCCACTGTAGACATAGATTCCAAAATTAAATTAAATTCGCTTTGTGTGATTGCACCTCTAGACAGCATTGAACGCAAAAATGAAGTCGCAATAAATGAATGTCTCGCAACATTTGAAAAAGTGACAGTCCCATAATCTATACAACTTTTAATAAGCAGGTCGATCGTACGACAAATTGATGTAATAGAATTCGTTGAGTTGTCTAATATAGTATTTCGAGAAGATTCTAACAACGTCATATTTTCTTCAACTTCTAAGCTTGATGTTACCTTCTGTTTAATGATATTCTCAGTTAGTGTTTTGAGACAAATTCTTAGCACATTTTGCTTTTCTGGCTCTAAACTATATTGTTTGAATAATGCTTGATACCTGGAAAAATCAAAATCAAGACATGTGGGAACAATATCAAACTCAATTTTGTCATAAAGTTGCGGGTTGTTTTCCAAATGCAAAGTATAAATATCAACTAACTCCTGAGCTAAATCAGAAGGTAGAGTAGCTGGTATAAAAGAGTTAAAACTTGCTCGCATATTTATGTAAGGCTTTCCGGCAATTATTGACATAAGTGGAACGTTATCAACATTCCGATATCCGAGCTGTGCACGACTTACAGCCCATATTTTATCAGTAATAAGGGTTCGGTAAAGAGAGCTGGCCAATGCCTTTGGAGCTGTGCCGATTATTTCTGCAGGATTCCAATCAGACATATTAGAGAACAACGTTTTATCTCCAACCATTTGTATATGTTTTTTACATTCGCTTTTTATGTATTCTTCTGCCCCTAATATTTCTAACAACACTTCTTCTTTCTTGATATCAAATGACTGACCTTGTGAAGCAATAGTGATAGGTCGCACTTGAAAAATAAAGACGTAACCGGATTTATCGATAGCAAACTCAATATCCAATGCATCAAAATCTAAAACTCTCTCCACCTCAATAATCACATCTTTTAAAGGGAGCAATTTTTCTGGTAGCAAATTAAGCTTCTCTTTAAATACAATAGCGGTAGATAAAATACTGTCTCCGCTGGTCACGGTATCTGAACGCCCAGAACGATCATCATAGTTGATAAGCACGTAATCTGTGCCAGTTTTTATGTCCTTGGTAAACAAAACTCCACTTACAGCAATATCTTGAGTCATAGGTTGAATGAATACTTCATCCTTTGCTTCAATAGTGTCATCGCCGAAACTAGCAATCACTTTTTGCACAGCATCCGCTATAGACGACACGCTCGATGAATCAACATTCAATATACTCTCGAAGCGACCCGCCATTGATTCCGTAAAACTGTCTTCAGCAATAGAACTACTTCTTACAATTATAGACTGATCAGGAAAGCAGCCTTGAATCTCAGATATTAGACTATCTTGCGTTTCTCGCCACTTTTCGACAGTAAATCGAACTTGATCTAGAATTTTTGCACTTTTTACTATCCTTTGAAGGCGCTCTAGAGTTTTACTTTTAGAGCTCATCACGAAGCGAGAAATACTTAAATCATCACCTATCTTAAGCCACGATCCTGTCAAATTGACTTTATTTACCTCACAGGCACCTTGCACTTTGGAGTTAAGAAAATTGAGTACACTTTTACTCTTAACAACCTCTTCTGGTGCCTTTTCAACAGCTTCTTTAAACATATTGACACCATGTGCAGTGAACTTAACACAGCCTGAATAATGCGACTGTCCATCTACATCTATATACCCGGATACAATGTCACCTTCGGCGGCCAATATTGATTCTACAACTTCTGCGTGAAAAATTACATCAGCGCTCACAACCAGGCACTCGCCAGTAAAAACCTCTTTCGCGCATAGCAAACTATTTAGCGAACCTGAACTTTCCCAATCTTGATTATAAAAATACCTGAGTTTTGAATAGCTTTGAATAAGCTTCTCGACGTGATATCCACCTACAAAATTAACATCATCAATTCCGTTACTTTTTAGAGATGCCAATATCCAATCTATTACCTTAACTCCTCGCTCATCTTCAACCAAACTAATAGGATAGCTGTCTGTGCTTTTAAGCCTTCTAACTCCGCGTCCCGCACCCAAAATAATTGCTCTCATTAAATTTTTCCTAAATTAGCGTTACGCATGATACTTAGACTTAAGATATTCTTCCAAATCTTTATGTTCTTTGATATATCCAGGATAAACTGAAGAAGCAGTAAATTTTGTAAAAGCATCACCTGGTGCATCCCAATTTTCGGAATCGGTAGGGTCCATGGCAGCCTTGTCACTTCCCTCTCCTGTTAATTCAAAATGCTGCAATGATTTACTTAGAATAGGGTTACCTGTCAATTGATCCATTCCTTTTTTAAGTGCAATAGGATCTAAATCAAGCAAGTTCTTTTCATAACCAGCGAAAGCCAATTGCTCTTTTGCCAAGTGTTCACACAAATTTAATTCCCAGTCACTTATCTCACTTTTCCATCGATTTGAACGAGCGGAATTGAAGCCATATACCTTTTTCTTACTATAGGATGATATGTTAGCATCAACAAAATTTTTGTTAAATAGAGCATCCCAGCGCTCAGGCTCAATCATTGCACTCTCAAACGGAATTTCTAAGAATTTACAGATTTTCTTAATTTCACCCTCTGGATTGCTGTGTATTTCCTCAAATTTCAACGCATAATATTGATTTTTAGGTAATATTTTCGAATACTCTCTAATATAGTTGACAGAGTCAATCCAGTTAAAAATAGACTGAAGATACAGATTATCAGGCATATTTGTCATTCTACTAAAAGATGCGACAATCGCACGCAAATCCCGATAAATGTGCACTACTTTTGCATTTGGATACATCTCTATATAATCAGGAATTTGCCTCCAGCCCAGTGTTACATATTCTCCCCAGATCGGCTTTTCTGTCTCATCTGCCAGGTAGTTCATTATTTCCTGATAACATACTCGATAACTTACCTCGCGCTTCAGAATATTGTCAATGATAATCTCGGCATCCAAATCAAAATCTCTTCGATACTTAAGGCGAATTCTTAGGTGGTGAATCATTCGCTCAATATTTTCAGGAGTTAAGGGTTCGTATTTCTTATAGTAAAATCGAAAAAAGCTTACGAAACCTGCGAACATAAGCACATCAGAATGTACTGATAGCAAGTTTTGAACCAACGAACCACCCGTTCGCATCGTGCCAGTAGCAAATATTTGAATACTTTTTTTAGTCATTAGTCATTTTCTTTATGTTTATTGGATTCAATTTTAAAGTACACAATCCACTCAAAATCTTTTCTTAAAAATTCTCTTAAGAATTTGAGTAATTTAATGTTTTTTTTGGCTTTATGTTGATAAGAAACTCAATACTGTTTATCATCTTATCTATAACCCTTTTAAAGTCACCCCCTCTAAGAAACCACTTGATCAGGTTTGCAGAATACCCTCTTCCCTCAATCCCTTCAACAATTCTCTAGACTCTTGGCGCTTCTGCTACTCAGTTTTTATTTGTTACTCATATTACAAGTTGTAAGTTGACAATTGATCAGAATCAATATTATAAATTACAACCTGAGAATTTCCTGAGGTTGAGTTTGATGCCACCCCTATCTCTTCTACGCTATTAGCTGATATATGATATTCATCAAATACAAATGACCACTCTTTGTCGGACTGTCTATCAAAATTTTCCCACAAATATCTACCATCTCTAGTTTTAATTGCCAGATATGGCTGAACTCCAAATAATTTACCCACAGATTTCACATGTAACTCTATTGTTTTACTTGTTTTAACAACATTAACCTTCATGTCAGGAATTATAATTTTTAAATCGAGCATTTTTTTTGCGGCTGTTAAGGCATCCACAAAATAATACTCC
>Ga0233440_1002712_pt1 | contig 14191 bp, 12 predicted proteins | sample SI_123_September_5_FD_182791 | JGI IMG/M metagenome (GOLD analysis project Ga0233440, IMG submission 182791) | Seawater microbial communities from Saanich Inlet, British Columbia, Canada - SI_123_September2016_120_MG | ecosystem: Environmental > Aquatic > Marine > Inlet | place: Canada: British... | reverse complement strand
ATACTTGCATTAATATGTAGAGGATTATATAATTGAGTTTCTTTTCTTGGATTTAAATACTGTAATACAAATTGTTTACCTAACCACCAAAGTCCATCACCACTTGTTAAAAATTTACCTAATCTAACTTGGTCTGTTAATGCAGTACCTAAATGTGTAGTAATTCCACCACGAACAAAATCAGTAGTGTGTCCCACATTAGAAAGTCTGTTCTTTGCCCAACCATATCTATTTACATCCATTAATGATTGTAAAATTAGTGGATGTTTGGTAGAGTTAGAATCTAATCGTATTTGATTCTCTTTTTTAAACTCATATCTTTGTTTATATTTAAATTGAATATCTGTAGAATATAAAAACTTTTTTCTTAATTTACTTTCTGGATATGACATTATAGAAGATAGTCCACCCATCATAGTAGGGAACTGTCTAACAAAATCACCTATTGGTGATAAATTATTACCTTTATAATCTACTCTTTTTAAATCAAGTGGCCAGGTGAAATTCTTACCTTTTACGTTCTTATATTGTGATTCACCAAGTATAAAATTTGTCTTAAATCCATTATTTACTTTAAAATTTAAATCAAAAAAGTTATAACTCGAATTTCTTTCTCCAAATGTCTTCTCAAATGGATATGTTTTATTTAACTTAAATCCTGTATTTGGGGATTTCATATTTAAAGTAAATCCTTTTGCATAATCATCTACAAAAGAATTTGATTGTCCTAATTTTAGTTTGTATGGTTGAAATTTTGTAAATGATCCTGGTTTAAAATCCTTGGTGAATCCTCTTGCACTATTATCTACAAAAGAATCGCTAGTACTTAATTTATTTAATTTAGATTTTAATTCTGATAATGCCATGATTATGCTTGTACTGCTCCTATTCCTCGTATTGTATTAATTTGTTGTCTTGATTGTTCTGCTCTATCTACTGAACTTACTCTCATATCTTTTCTCAGTGCCTTTAATTCTTCAATCATCGGTGTCATACTAAAATCTTGTGTGTTAACTGCAGTTTCTCCAGCGTGAATAGCCATTTCACCACGTCTAACATTAGCCACCGTACCAGAATTCATTGTGGCTCCACTAACAGGAGGTCTTGCCGCAATTGCACTTGTAACTCCACCAGCAACTCCACCAAGTAGTAATCCTGCACCACCACCTTTAAGTGCTCCTTTTCCCATACCTTTCCACCCCTGTTTGGCCATTGCTGGGCCTACAAATGGTATAGCATTCAAAGCTCCTACCAAGGATCCAACTATTCCCAATAGTACAGTTCCTATTCCTGCTCCAATAGCTACCCATTTCCAAAGACTCGATGCTCCTTCTTCTTGAGCCTTATTAACTGCATTCGTTGCCCCAACAACTTTAGATACTTCACTTACTTGTAATCCAACAGCGGATGCCAATGCTTTACGTTGAATAAGATTCATACTATTCCACTCTGACTCACTTCCAACCAACCGTACTATTTCTTTTTGGGCTCCGAGAGCATCTCCAGCAAGAGATAATTGTCTAAATTTATCAAGATTAATTTGTCTACCGAGTAATACTGAGGCTTCAAATTGAGCATTTATTGAACTTTCAAGGTCTAAAGAACCTTCCATAGCTGAAAGAATTGAACCCATTTCCAATCCAACTTTCTTTGCTTGGATTGCCATCTTCATCAAATTTTTACCACTATCTTTTGTAAATTTAGCAAATGCTTCAGAATCTGCTGCCATTGATTCAAATACTGCTGCGGGTGATACACCTTCAAGTCTTGCCATTTGAGCAACTTGTTTTTGTTGTGCCAACAATTGTCTATTAGACATACCACTTGTTGCAGTTTGTAATTTTAAAAGTTTTGCAGAAGCAGTAGCTGAAATTCCATATTGTTTATTCAGTATCTTCATATCAACGGCCATCATGGTCGTTATACCATTTATATTACCAAATTCTTCTGCTATTGCCTTAACACCCTCGGCATTTACTGCAAGTGCCCCACCAAGTTTTAATGTTTGTTTATAACTTAATCCAGTTTCATTTGCAAACTTGAATGACGCCATTGCCATCTTCACCAAAGCACCAACTACCACTGCTCCAATCGCTGCTATTCCTATCATTGCTATCTTACCCCTACCAAGTCCTTTAGCTGTTTTTTCAGATTCCTTAGTATGAGATTCCTGTATTTTATTACCTTTAGTTGCTTCTTTGTTTGTCTTAAATCTCATATCCAACTCACCACCTTTTGTTAAAGGCCCGAGTTCTGGAGTGGCTTCAGTTTTTAAATCTTTAATATTAAAAGCTTCTTTAACTCTTTCACCAATTTTATTTTTTATATCATCTTCCCACTTATCTATAGGAATCATTTTAGTTAATAACCCGCCAACTATTGGAATTTGACCAATTAAATCATTCATATATTTTACGGGTTTTAAAAATTGTGAAGCGGTTTCTTCAGTTATATCATGAGCTTTCTGTAATCTATCTTGTAAATCTTCTTGACTTCTTAAAAACTTAATTTGTCCTTTTAATTTATCCCCACCAAGAAGTTTATTTTTCTTTTCCATTTCAAAGATTTGTTTGGATAAATTTAGTTGTTGGAATTCAGCAGTACCGACAGCCTCCATATTTGATTGTATAGTTGCTGCATTATCTGCAACCACACCTAAAGATTTAGCTAATTTTTTACTGAAATGATCTGATTTTTGTCCATATTTTACAATTAAAAGAGCATTATCTTTTAATCCGTCTTGAAACCCCAGTTGAGTTTTCATTGATTTTTTTAATTGATTAGCCAGGTCAGCCTGTCCTTGTAACTCAATACTTATATTTTCATAACCTTTTAAATATTCTCGTAAATCTTTTCTACTTTTCTGTAATATTTTTAAATTTTCTCGGGCTAATTTATTTTGCTCCTTCATCTGGTCCGATTTGGCATTCATAGTTCTACCAATTTCTTGTTCTTGCTTAAGAATTTTTTTATTTAATAAAGCTAATGCTTTTCTGTTATCTAGTTCTGCCATTGATTACTTTGTGTTAACTGACAATTTAGCCAGTATTGAATTAAAAATATAAACTAATTAATTTGTAAAAATTAAATATAATCTAATGCGTCCATCTTGGATGCATAGTCAGGATCACTTTTTCTTTTCTTTTTAAAATAATCTACAAGATCCTTTTCTAAGTCATTACTTTTCTTCAACATTTTTTTCATTTCAGGGTCTGTTGCTAATACTTTTGCAACTTGTTTCCCTTTTCTCTTAGCTAATGATTTAAGGAATCGGCCTACAAACTCTTTTAAAACAGTTTCATTTTTGTATATATATTTTGCCATATTAATTTTATACCTTGGATTGGTTACTAATAAATATCACTTATTTTTATTTTTTGAACTTGGGCCCTTTTGCAGATCGTTGTTGTTTTTCTAATTGTTTGGATTCTTCTTCGTATGTTGAAGAAAGTTTTTGAAGATACCATCTACGTAAATAGACTGGCATTGAGTATAAGTCATGAAAGGTAAAACTACCCTTTCCATAATACATTAAATCGAATATTTGTTTGTGTATTTCTAGTTTATAACTTAACGGAAGGCCAAAAAAATCGAACCGTCATAGGGACAGTTATTTCTACCCCCTCACCACCATCATCTATAACAATATCCATATCTATATCTGGTGTTATTTCTTGATAATGGCTTCTAAAAGCTTGTGAGTCTTGTGTGAAAAACTCGTTATCTACAAAATTATTAACAAATGCTTGTTCAGAATTACCATCTACTGAAATTATCATCTTTTTATATCGAGTTGTTACCTCTTTGGTAACTCCACCACTTACTTTAGATAATGCTTCTACTTCCTTACCGACTTCTCTCTCATCACCATCAGTTAGTAATTTGAATTCTATTGTTCTTTCCGCTTGTGGAAGTTTAAAACTAAATAGATTCTTCCCTTTTTCATGTTTAGAAAAATCTATTTTTTTATCTTTTAATTTAGTTAAATCGTGTGTATGTTCTTTAGATAAACCCGTATTATCAATATAATCAAAAGTGTATTCTTTACCATATGCAAGAACTCTTGATGCTATAAACAATGCATTTTTATCACCTATCAACATACTGTTAAGGTCTATTTTCTTATCAACGACCAAAGATTCCAATAATTTATCCAACACAATACCTTTTTGAATAAGATTTTGTGAAGTTAAAATATCTTCTTCTTTGGCAGTCATATATTTTATTTCAATTTGCCCTGAAGATAACGGATTGTCCTCGGGATAAAAATATCCCTTAGAGGGCAAATCCACTACTTCCGTAGGGAATTTAGTTTCTGCCATTTTTACTCCTATTTGATTAGTGTCATAACCTAATTATAAATATAACCTTTGTGTCCGAAATAACGAATTATTTTTTTGGTGCGAATTTCTCTTTGATTGGTTTAAGAATCATATCGAAAAGAATATCGTCATATTTTGTTGGTGTGAGTTTCACAATTTTTTCAATTGCGTAAATACCAACTAAAACATATTCCCAATTTGCTGCTATCCATTCAGTCATTTTTATTCTCCGTTAAAGGTTTAAACTTGGGTGTTGTTCTTTATGATGAGTTTTACACAAAACAACTCCACTTACTTTACTATAAATATGATAATCCACAACTTTTTCTACTGGATTTTCATCTTTTACAAAACTTTTTAATATATCGGTCATTCTTTCTTTGTCGTGATGAACATGAAGATTTTTATTATCACCACATTTCTCACACTTAAATTCCGATTTCTTTAATATTGGATATTTCCAATCACTATATAATCTATTAGATGCATATACTCTTGCTGATAATGGTGATGTTCCGCCTTGCCAACGTGAAGAATCTTTTCCGTATAACGTAGGAACTGTACCATCCAATCTATTCGTTTTCATTATTTTAGAATATCTATCTTTTCTATCTTGGGTAAATGACTTAGAAACTTGTTTGCCATTATTAGCAACTCGTTCATCTTCAATAGTTAATCCATCATTCCAAACTTTTCTTTCACCACTCTTATATTGTTCTCTACGAGTTTTAGCTGAATTTTCTATTGCCGTTGGATTGTGTCCCCAATTGTTATGGACTCTGGAATAATGTCCTTTTGACCATTCATTTTTAACAGTATCCCCACATCCACATTTACAATATTTTTTCATATCCACTTAAAGTAATACTTTAATCAAAATTGGAGTATAGCGTAATCGTAACGCAATGTTAATTCGATATCTACTGGATCTGTACCATTTGCAAAATCTACATCATTGAAGTTAACATCCTGTGCCCACGCACCTTTTAATGTCCATTCTTCAACAATATCTCCTACTGGACCCAATAAATTAAATGTAATATCTTTTTTATAAAAATCTGAGTATCCATCACGACCTGTTACTGATTCGTGGGATAATCTCACCCATTCCATACATGCTTGTGCTGCTGATGGTACAATAGGGTCATATAATGTAAGTGCTAATGGTTGCCACTCACCTTTACCTTTAATGTATCTCTTTACATTAATATGGTCTAATACTATTTCTTCAAATGTTATTTGAGGTCTTGCTGCAGTTTTTATTAAATATGCGGGTAGACCTTCAATATACATGACATACCGGTTTTTAGTTTTTGGTTCAAACGGTGTGAACATTATTTCTGAAGGATCAATTAACTCTGGCATTTCCAATTCTCCTATTGTTAAATTCTGTACGGTTTTTGTACTTCAAGTATAAATATCAAACTAATTAAAAAAAATGAATTTCTATATATGTCAATTTGTAGAAGTTTTTTAGAAGTTTTATAGGGCAATAAAAAACCCCATAATTAAATGAGGTTTCTTATTTCGTTTTACGAATTAGTCTGGGAACGATGCTCCTGTGGGTAATACCACGAAGTCAAGAACAATAAATTCCGCTGTTCTCGTAGGTTGGATAAATATCTGTCCTACAAGACGGTTTCTATCAACAACATCAGGTGTGTTATTGCTATCGTCCATCACTACTCTAAATGCGTTCAAACCACTATTGGCCTGGACACTTTCAAGGTAAGGATTGACAATATTCAAGAAACGATTCCTCGTTGCTGTTGTGTTCTGTTCGAATACTAAATATCTTGAAGATGACGCAATGAATTTCTTCAATGCAATCAACAATCTACGAACATTGATTCTATCAAGTGCTGATGGTTTAGACTGAAGTGTTTTCTGTCCAAATACCGTTACACCTTGACCTGGGAATGTTGCAATTGGATTAACTCTATTTTCATACAGTTTATCTCTCTCAGCGTGAGTTAATCGTGTTTTAGCTTCTAAAACAGAAGTTAAACCACCACGATTTAAACCAGCTGGTGCAAACCATTCGTGTGCTATCTTATCTGTAAAGGATATTACACCTGGTAGAACAACTGAAGGTGGCACCCAAACTGGTAATTGTGTTTCAGAATCAACTACTTTAACCCAAGGAAAATATGTCCCTGCGTAGTTGGTATCTAATGCACTTATACCGTTGGTTGCGTTATCAATTGTATCACTCCATGCAAATCCATCCAATACATAAAAAGCATCACCACGAGCTTCAATTTTTGAAATTGCGTGGTTGGTCACTGCACTATGTACAATTGAACCACCTTTACTATGAAGTACACCTGGGATAGCCAATAAATTAATATCGAACTCATCAGGATTACTTATAGCATTGATTGCTCGTTTGTATGCTACAGAACCACTTGCTGCTGCGGATGATAAATCAAATCCTTGTGTGTTTGTACCAGAAATATCATTTCCAGTAGCTTTAATCACAGTTGGATCATCACCATCAAATCCCCATTGTAGAGGCATTACAAATTTCCTCTGTGCAATGTCTGAATTTGCTAATGTTATTGCTGTTGAACTATTTGCTGCCGTAGAAACATTTAAGTCTCCTGCTGCGTTATCATCACCATTCATATTTGCTAATGAAAATACACTATTTGAACCTGTAGTAGCGTTATAAGGAATAGGAGCTAAATACTCTCTATTATCCTTTAACTTATAATCAAATCCATAAAATACGTTTTGGTCAAAATCACCAACACCATTTTTCTGTTCTGATTTAAATGTTATTGTAGGTACATTAGCACCTAATACTGGATTATTCACTGCTTCAAATCCAAAAGGTACTACATTTTTAGCTAAGTTTCTAAGATCTGCATAATCACCAATACGAATCCATTTAGATTGATTTGGCCAATCACCTTTATAGGTTAATTTACCATTTGAATCAATTTCAACAAATCTATCACCAATTTTTCTTGCGAAATAGTTGTTTGAAGTTCTATCAAAATTACAATTATCAAACTGTTCAAGAACTATATTATCATCTGCTTGTGCTGGGTTATTTTTTCTTACCTGTACAGAGAATTCACCATAATCCGAACCAGGAATTGAACCAGCCGCTTTAATATTCAATACACATACTTTAAATTCTTCATTCACACTTGTTCCGTGAGATAATGAATAAATTCTAAATAAGTTATTGTATGAACGAGTTGCTGTTGCTCCTTGGTCAATTACGATTGGTGTTCTTGCCACAGAATAATCACTATTACCTGTCCAAGTTGCTGCTACACCAGTTGCTCCATATTGTGCTGAATATCCAGTTCCACTTTGAAAATCCTGTCCAGCCGAACCACTTGCACTATTTGCTACTGATAATTCAGTCCAAGACTGATGATTATTGTGTGCAGTTTCTTTAAATACTTTGTATAGGTATACTTTTGATGTATTGTTCATTGGATCAGAACTAATCACTTTATCAATAAACAAATCACTTGATGTTGCAAACGATGCACTTATTGTTTCATGAAATGTTCCAGCTGTATTAGTAGAACCACTTATGTGGATTACAAAATCACCAGCTGTAACTGAAACAGTTGAACCACTTTGTTCTACACCACTTCTCATTACTCGTGTTCCATCAATTCCAAGTGCCCCAGCACCACGTGATGGTGCTAAAACTGCTATTAAATCTTCGTTGGATGAACCACTTGCAACTATATTAACATAATCTGTCTTATATCCACCAATACCAAGAACTCTAACTATTGTTACAGCACTGGCACTTTTAAGATATTCTTGAACTGTGTAGGGAACATAATAATCTTCACTTACTTTTCCAAATGTATTTTCAAATTCTTGAAAATTACTAAGTATAGTTGGTGTGAATGCTGGGCCCTTTTCAGTCGGCCCGATTATTGCTGCCCCAATATCAGAAATACCTTGTGGTAGAAAAGACAAGTCCCGCTCTTCCGTAAAAACGCCAGGACTTACTATTCTTTCCGCCATTATTTTTCTCCCAATTTATGAGGTTGTTTTAATACAAATTAAAGTTATATATAAATATAAGCCAAATTTCTCAAACATTAGTTTTGAGGAGTAAATTTACCAGTTTCTACATCAAGATTACCAATTCCGTACTTATCTGTCATCTTTTTTACAATTCCTTGTTCAGATTCTCTAGCTTCATCATATGCAACATGCAATTTTTGTTCATTAGATTCTATATTATCCAATTCCTTATTTAATTGACTACGTTGTAAAGCAATCTGTCCAAGTTGTAAAGCTATACCTTGGTATTTTTCTTGTAAAGATTTAATCTCTTTGATCTCTTCTTCAGGTACTACTACTTCTGATTTTTTCGTTTCGTCTGCCACGTTAAAACCTCCATTTTTGTTGTTATAAATGTATCTAACTATAAGTATCTAATTAGATTTCAAATCATCAATTTCTTTTTTCAATTCTTTAATAGATTCTATCAGAACGGGGACTAATTTATTATAATCCACCGATTTAAATTTTCCTCTACCATGTAAACCTTCGTGTTCTTTCACAAGTTCAGGAATAACTGCTTCTACTTCTTGTGCTAACACTCCAACATCGTGTCCCATATCTTCTCGTTTCCAATCATACTCAACACCACGAAGTTTCATCACATCAGATAAACCATATTTCATATCTGTGATATTCTCTTTCAAATTCATATCAGATGCGACGGTTGAAGAATATGCAACAACGTCAGCGTCTGCGTGAAATGTTCCACCCGCTGTAAATCTAAATTCTTCTACATTTGATAAATACACTTTAATATTATCATCTGTACCAAAATCAATCCAATCACCACTAGCATCTCTACCAACTTTAAGTCCAGTATTATATATTGAAGTAATAGTTGTTTGTGCTGCTGTTACTGCAACATCATTAGCATTTGCTGTAATTCCATCTCCACCAATTACATTTATCACTCCACTTGTGGCAGTCGTTCCTGCTCCTGCCAATTCAGTTGCTACATCATCATGTACCATACCAGTTTGAACTGCATTTGCTTGTATTGTTCCAGCTGCTGTAACATTACCACTTCCATCAAAACTTGGTGAAGTCCATGCAACATCACCAGTCATTGCTATTGTTCTACCAGTAGCCAAAGCAGTTGCTGTAGACGAATTTCCTGTTAATTCACCTGCCAACGCAGTTGATGTAATGGATGTTGCTCCTGTTACCACACCAGCGTCTATACTAATTGTTCCGTCTAATAAAATTGCCGAACCTGCTGCTGGTTCGATGTTAATTGCTGCTCCAGAATCTAATGTTATTAATCCTGCTGAAGCAATCTCAGCAGTACCATCGATTGTAAATAAAAGATTTGCTGCTGCGGCTGCTGTATCAACCGTAGTAAAAGTCAAAGCACCATTGGTAGATGCTGCTATAGTGGCCGTATCATCTGTTGATGGTGTCATCACAATTGAATCATCTGTAATAACCGTTGTACCGATTGTAAAATCTGTTGTTGCGTCAATTGTAGTACCCACAATAGTACCTGCAGCTACTGCACCTATTGCAGTAAAATCACCTGCGGCTTGAGTTGCTGCCCCAATTACTGTATTATCAATAGTTCCACCATCAATATCAGGTGTATTAATATCAGGACTTGTTAAAGTTTTGTTTGTAAGTGTGTCGGTTGAACTAATAGTTACTAAATTAACTTCTGCATCTTTCAATCCACCAATCCATCTATCTTCACTTACATCCCAGAGTAATGAACCTGTTTCTGTTGTATCGGCATCATTTATATAAAGTCCACCATCTCCTGCTGCTGAACCAGCATTTAATGTAACTATTCTATCTCCAATATCTAAATTTGAACTTGAAACATATGTTAAATCTCCTCGTACTTCCATACCACCAGTTACAATAATTCCTGTAAATGATCCAGATGCTGGTGTTGCTGCACCAATAACTGTTCCATCAATATTTCCACCATTAATATCAACTGTAGTAAGTGTAGAAGTTCCTGTAGCAGTAATTGCGTCTATATGACCTGTATCAATATGAGCTTCTGCAAATTGTAACGCAGAAGTTCCTAAATCTCTTGCACTATTTGTAGATGGTACTATGTCCGAATCGAATCGACCCGTTGCTGTAATTGTATCACCCGTAGCGTCTCCTAAATCAACATTTCCAGTTGCTACTAAAGTTGTAAAAGTACCAGCTGCTGGAGTATTACCACCTACAACTCCATCTGATGTTCCAACAAATGCTGTCGATGTAATAGATGTTGCTCCTGTTACTACACCCGCGTCTATACTGATTGTACCATCCAATAGAATTGCTGAACCTGCTGCTGGTTCGATGTTAATTGCTGCTCCAGAATCTAATGTTATTAATCCTGCTGAAGCAATTTCAGCCGTGCCATCTACTGTAAATAAAAGATTTGCTGCTGCGGCTGCTGTATCAACTGTAGTTATAGTCAGAGCACCATTAGTAGATGCTGCTATAGTGGCCGTATCACCACTTGTTGGAGTCATCACAATCGAGTCGTCTGTAATAACCGTTGAACCTATTGTAAAATCTGTTGTTGCGTCAATTGTTGTACCTGTAATTGCACGAGCCGTGTCAGCACCAAGTATACCATCAACATTAGTACCAATTAAATCGGTAGAAGTAATTGATGTTGCTCCTGTTACTACTCCTGCATCTACACTAATTGTTCCGTCTAATAAAATTGCTGAACCTGCTGCTGGTTCAAGGTTAATTGCTCCACCCGAATCTAATGTTACGGTAGTACCAATTGCTTCAAACGTTCCGTCAGCGGTAATTGTTATGTTTGCTGCTGCGGCTGCATCATCTACTGTAGTAATAGCCAATGCACCATTGGTAGCTCCACTAAAAGTAATCGTATCACTTGTTGATGGTGTCATCACAATTGAGTCGTCTGTAATAACCGTTGAACCTATTGTAAAATCTGTTGTGGCGTCTATTGTAGTACCAACTATTGCGGCAAATGTACCAGCTACTGCTGATGCTGCACCAATAGTAGTTCCATCAATACTTCCACCATTAATATCTACTGTAGTAACTATTCCTAAATCTGCAACTGTTCTACCTGCGTTTGTCCAGTTATTACTAAATGACAAACTTGAACCATCGTCTGCACTAATTGTATCGAGTGCTATATCACCCACATTAGTAATGTTTCCATCACTAAAAGATGTGGCGGTTGTAGAAGCAATTACAAGAGTTCCATCATCTGTAATTGTGTTATCAGTAATGACAGTTCCACCGATTGTAAAATCAGCTGTGGCATCTATTGTTGTACCTTTAATTGTCGTATGTGAAGAAGCTCCAATAGTAGCCCCATCAACTGTTCCACCATTAATATCTGCTGTAGTGATACTACCTAAATCTGCTACCGTATTTCCAGCGTTTGTCCAATTACCTTGAATATTATCAAGTTCTATTCGTGATGCACTTACTGAATTTACTGCAATGTGTGCAAATGAACCACTTGATGTGGCTGAACCACTAATAGTTGTTGCGTTAATTGTTAATATATCCGCTCCATCGTCTGTAATAACTACATCTCCACCATCAACATCTATCGCCAAATCTCCAGCGAGATCCATAGTTAAATTAGCATCATTTGTAATCGTATCTGCTGTAAGTACCAAACCATCAATTGTAAAATCAGTTGTAGCGTCAATAGTCGTACCTTTAATTGTAGTAGCTGATGCTGCTCCAATTGCAGTTCCGTCAATTGCTCCACTATCAATATCTACATTTGTAGAATTAAAGTTGCCGTGGTCTAAATTAGCTCCTAATGCATCTGCATTCAAAGTATCTATATATGCCACACCATCTATGTATAAATCTTTCCATTGTGTACCAGATGCACCCAAGTCATCGGCATCATCACTTCCAGGTAAAACATTATTTCCACCTGGGTCTAATATAATATCTGCGGCTGCTATAATTTTTAAATCTGTATCTACATCAACATAATCAGCTGCACTATCTATTTCTAATCTTGGAACTCTTAAATTACCACCTGATTGTACTAATACATCTGATGTTTCAGTTAATGTTATTCCACCGTTAGCCCAATTTATAACACCTGCTGCACCTAAATGTAAATCGTTCCATCCTTTAGTAGCACTACCTAAATCGTATGTAGCATTTGCATTTGGAGTTAAATTTGAAGTAATATCTGCACCAATACTAATAGAATCTGTATCTGCATCTCCAAGTGTTAAATCTCCACCTATAAAAGCATCTCCCACAATATGTAGTTTAGAACCACTAAGTACTGAACCACTTAAGTCCGATACTAAACTTCCACTTGCAAACGTTATTCCATCTGGAGTTGCAGTCATTGTTTGTACTGTATTTCCAGTTTTATCCATAAAATGAATAGAGCTAGTAGATACATATAATTCTTTCCAGGGTCTACCCGCATTTCCTAAAGTATAGGTGTCAGAATCTCCTGGTATAAAATGAAAACTTGCCGTTGCAGTATTTATAGACTGCGACATCACTAACATTGCGTCCGTTGATTCTACAAGTATTCCTTTTGGGTGATGTAAATCACTCGTGATTAAACTACTATGTTTTTTTGCCATTTCTTATTCCCTTTAAGATGCTCCAGTTATTACTACTTCATTATTTTGGGTGGTAATTTGTTCAAAATCCATTATAGTTGATGTCTCTTCTGTTACTACCATATTTGCTAATACATCAAATGTTACAAGTTCCGAACCTGCTTGTTTAACAGTAGTTGCATCTAATGAACCAGTAAATTCATGTTTACTACCTGAAAAATTTGTAGATCCTGTTACTTCAAAGCCACCCCCATCAATTTTGATTTTATTACCAAATCTATCAAATCCTAAATATGAAGTAAGTGACATATTATACTATTTCCAAAATACTACAAAATGCCTGTAGTGTAGATGCTGCATCAGCCGTAGCCTTTAAAACATCGGCTGTTTCTAAATTTATTGGTTTATCCAATACTACCGTTGTACCATTTGGTACTGCTAAATTCTTTGCTATATAAAAATCACTCCCTGCACTGGAATCCGTTACAAAAATATCGACTAGCCCAGCATTTGATGCGTGTATATTTGAAATATATACTGCGTGAACTACTGCCGTTGTCGAACTTGGTGTTGTATAAATTGTTGTTGCACTATCTGTAATTGCAACTCCCTTATTTTTAAATGTATTAGCCATTCATTATCCTCCGAAAACTATTCCAAAAACTACCGCATTTACATCTGTTACATTTGTTAGTCCTGTACCATCACCACTTAAATTAGTTGCCTCTACTTTACCAAACGAACCAGTTGAAGTTGATGAACCACTTATGTTTCCAGATGCCTGTATAATTCCTGTTACATCTACACCAGTATTTGTAGTTTCAAGTTTTGTACTATTATTATAATTTAAATCTACTGAATTTGCTGAGTTTAAAACCAACATAGTTTTAGAACCAGCTGCATTCTGGAATGTCTGTGTTCCACCCAAATAATTTAGGTTTCCAGTTCCATTATCTTTTATGTAACTATTACTACCATCGTGGTATAGTTGTAAATCATTTTCATCACCAATATTTAAAACTGCATCATCTGCAAGTTTTACGCCACCACTTCCTGTAATTTGATTTAAATGGGCTGAACTGCCCGATACTATGACTTTTTTCCAGTTTGGCATTTAAGTTATTCTCCTATTGCGGTTGGTTACTCTTTCGAGCCCACTTCCCATCCTCTACCATAAAGATGGGCCAACATTATAATACAAGTTATTCTCCTAAACCTTCTAAGTGTTTCTTCATTAACTTGTATTCTTCTTGTAACTTTCTTGTTACGTGTAATACG
>Ga0233440_1002695_pt1 | contig 14267 bp, 9 predicted proteins | sample SI_123_September_5_FD_182791 | JGI IMG/M metagenome (GOLD analysis project Ga0233440, IMG submission 182791) | Seawater microbial communities from Saanich Inlet, British Columbia, Canada - SI_123_September2016_120_MG | ecosystem: Environmental > Aquatic > Marine > Inlet | place: Canada: British... | reverse complement strand
ATCACAAAGCCAATGCGCAACCAAAGCTCTCCTTTAATCTCGATTACAAACAGAAGCACAACGGCGGTGGGAGTTCAGGAGACAAGACAGAAGGGGTGGCGAAGGTACAGCTGAGTTGGCCGCTCTACAATGGGGGACGTGAGCAGAGCGCCATCGACTCTGGTGTACATGCACAAAAGGCGGCCATATTGCGTCTAGAAGATACCCGTAAAAGGGTGCATGAAGCGGTACGCACAGCTTGGTATAACTGGAAGACAGCGGAAAAGACCTCAGGTCTGTTGAGAAACCAATCTAATATTGCGCTGGAATTTCTAGAGCTGGCCCGAATCGAGCGTAAGCTGGGAAGTCGTACACTACAAGATGTACTGACGGGAGAGACCGCATATTTGACCGCTGTGAGTAATGCTGTCTCTGCGGATATAGAGTATAAAGTTGCAGCGTATCAACTGTTGAATGCGATTGGCTTGATCGGTATAGAAGAGGAAGCTGTAGTGCATGAGGCGACACATAAGCAGGCCGGTTTTCCACTGAATGCGGAAGAACTCTCCTTGGTTGTTAAACCTACAGAGGCCAAAACTATTGATGCGGTTGACCGAGCTGTTGAGCGTATTGCCGATGAGGTGATGGATTCGCCGCCAGATTGGGTTAAGTATGCTGATGAAGGGATAGAGGCGATGGCTAAGTCTGAACAGAACGTCCTCCCCGTGAAGCAAGAGGCAGAGCAGTTGACAGAGAGAGAGCCTCATACGGTCAACTTGATCCAGAGCAGAGAGAAGGGTGAGGCAGATAGTCAGATATTCTCCAGCCGTTCAAAGTATCAGGAGCATAACAGTAGGATAGAAGTAGGTGTTGCTCGTGGGCTTCAACCTCAGCCATCATCGGCAACAACATCGGTTGAACTCCGAGGTGGGGGCAGAAAAGGAGAGTCAGAACTCGGCCCCCAATCACGGAGGATGATTGAGATTGGTAATGTCGATATGGCTCCAAAGAGTAGAGGTATTCGATTGGTTGGCCCTGGGGGGATGAAGTCACCAGTGGTTGCTGATGTTGATCTGGAAAAAGGCCGAAAATTGATACCATTAAGGTAGCTGGGTTTTGATTTTCGTAGCAGGATGAATGCTCTGCTATAATCTTTACTATCTATTCATAAACAGCAGGTTGAGGAGCGGATGCTGCAGCAAGGGACAGGTAATTCTACTGCGATAGAGGTAACCACTGAACAGCAAGAGATTCTTCTTGAGAGTAGTGATCAGCTGCTGAATAGTGAATACAGCCGTAATGGGGGCGACCTGATAATTACTGCGGCTGATGGTGTGACCCAGACCATTCTGAGTGGGTATTTCCTTAACCCCCAACCGCTGACAAGCCCCAGTGGTGCGATCCTTTTTCCAGAAACAGTCACCCAACTGCTGGTCAATAATGAACCGGTTGAAGTTGCTGGCCCTGCAGGCTCACTGCGTATTCCTGACCTACTTGGCGACCCTATCGGCACGGTAGATGGTATCGGTGCAGAGGCTAATGTGCGAGCTAAGGGGCTGGATGGCGTATATAGAAAGCTACAGGAGGGCGATCCGATCTATCGCAATGATGTGATTGAGACACTTGGTAAAAGCTTTGCTGATATTCGTTTGGTGGATGATACCAGCCTGCAACTGGGTAAAGAGACCAAGCTTATTCTTGATGAGTATCACTACGATCCTATTGCTGAAGAGGGGAATTTTGCAACTACTGTTGTGAATGGATTCTTCCGCTATGCTAGTGGAAAAATCGGTAAGTTTGATCATGGTGGGGGCAATCACGCCATGATTAAAACACCGACAGCGGTGATGGGTATCCGCGGTAGTGAAACGGAAGGCATTGTAGAGAAGAATGGAGATACCAGCTTTATCCACCGTTCTGGAATTCTTCAAGTCAGTGATGCCAGAGGGCGAGGAACCATAACCCTGACCGAGCCTGGTCTGGCCACGACTGTCACCATTACAGGTGGATCTCCCACTCCCGCATTTACTGCACCAGACAGCCTGTTATCACGATTCAGTGATAGCTTGCCAGATGCTCCGGCATTTGTTGTTGCTGCGCGGGAAGAGGATCATCCTGAAGAAGGAGAAGGAGAAGGAGAAGGAGAAGGAGAAGGAGAAGGAGAAGGAGAAGAGGGAGAAGAGGGAGAAGGAGAAGAGGGAAAAGGAGAAGAGGGAGAAGAGGGTGAAGAGGGTGAAGAGGGTGAAAGTGAGGAGGAAGAAGCTGAAGAAAAGGCTGCTGAAGAGAGTGAAGAGCAAGCGGGTGAAAGTGATGAGGTGGTCGAAGATCAGATAAAAGAAAAAGATACAGCTGAAGAAGAGTCAATTGAGGAAGAGGTGGCCGCAGAGGAAGAGGCAGCCGCTAAGGCCGCAGAGGAAGAGGCAGCCGCTAAGGCCGCAGAGGAAGAGGCAGCTGCTAAGGCGGCAGAGGAAGAGGCAGCTGCTAAGGCGGCAGAGGAAGCTGCAGCAGCTAAGGCGGCAGAGGAAACTGCAGCAGCTAAGGCGGCAGAGGAAACTGCAGCTAAGGCAGCACAAGAGGCTACAGCTAAGGCAGCACAAGAGGCTGCAGCTAAGGCAGCACAAGAGGCTGCAGCTAAGGCAGCACAAGAGGCTGCAGCTAAGGCAGCACAAGAGGCTGCAGCTAAGGCAGCACAAGAGGCTGCAGCTAAGGCGGCGCAAGAGGCTGCGGCTAGGGCAGCACAAGAAGCTGCGGCTGCGCGGGTTGAAGCTGCTCGTGTAGCAGAATTGTCAATTCCTCCGAGGATTACAATTACTGCAGATAACGTACAAGAACAGGCTGGAGAGGCTGTCTTTACTGCGACCCTTTCCAAAATGTTTATTAAAGAAGTTTCTTGGGAATATCAGACATTTTCTGGTACAGCAGAGGCAGGTAGTGACTATCTAGATGTTGCGGGACAAATTGTTATCCCTGCAGGGCAGATTACAACTCAATTTACAATACCAATTATAGATGACTTAATAGGTGAGTATGGTGAGGCCTTCTCTGTTCAGTTTCAGAACCCTACTAATCAAGCTACTCTAACGGCCACAAATATTACGATTACCATTGAAGATAATGATCCTAAACAGTTACAGGTTCTTAACGAAGGAGAATTGAATGATAGTTTCACGACTGCAACTGTGGTTGAAAGAGCTGCATTTAAGATAGCGCCCAATCTTGATGTTGGAGATACAACTCTTCCTTGGGTATCCATTAATGGTTTGCTTAATCCTGGAACGGATTGGGATTACTTTAAATTGGACTTACAAAGTGGAGAGACGGTTTATCTCGATATAGATTATGGTTATGATCAGGGACTGTCAGTTGATACTTACCTGCTTTTTTATGATGAAAATCAGAGTGTGCTCTTAGAAAATGATGATTACTCTTATGGAACTGGTGGTTCTGGAAGTGTTCACCCTTATGACTCCTATATTTCATGGACGGTACAATCAACAGGAGCTTATTATGTAGTGGTTAAGCCTCTTAATCAGGGGAGGACTGGTGATTATGTACTGAATGTCAGTATTCGGCCAACGGAAAGCTCAACAGGTCTAATTGATCCAATTGCTCTTGATCTTGATGAAGATGGTATTGAGTTAACTACCGTTGACAGTAATAATCTATTTGAAATGACACCAGATGGTTCAATGGTGCCGAGTAATTGGCTCTCTGCTGATGATGGTTTTTTGGTGTTGGATCAAAATCAAAATGGAGAAATTGATGATGTGACTGAACTCTTCTCCGAATATTTTCAGCCCGGAATCAAAACGGGTATTGGTGCACTAGCAACATTAGATGAGAATAGCGATGGGGTGATCGATGCAAACGATCAACAGTTCTCCCAGCTCAAAATTTGGCAAGACCATAATCAGGATGGAGTCAGCGGAGAGGGTGAGCTGGCCTCGATTGCAGAATATGGCATTACCCAAATTGGACTTAGTGTTGAGCAGAACAGTAGTGTCATCGAAGAGAGCTTGCTGCTATCAACTGGACAAGCGATTAAAGAAGATGGTTCAACCATTAACTTCTCAGAAGTGGCGCTGGCAGTAAAAAAGATAGAAGGTGATACATCGACAGAGGGGATGAATTTCAGTTATCAGGTAAGTGAGTTCACTGAATTTGATCAACAGGTTTCGGAGGTTGGGGTGGATACTCAAACGCAGAATGTTCCTGCGGATAAAAAGAGTTTGGAGCCTCCGTTGAGTGATGGCTTTTCGGTCTATAACGACCTTAATGGAGAGCTTCCACTGGTAAAGGATGAAGAGCTGATCTAACCGGTCATTCATTACGCTTGCTGTTTAAAAAACGGGCAATCTGCTGCTGGTGTGACGAATTCAAGGGAAAGAGGGTTGTTCCCCTATTTATCTACACACTTATCCACAGGCTGTGTGGAGAACTAACATTCTCTGTATGTGCTCAACCGATTAGGAACTCCAGCAATAAATCAAATGATATACTTCTTCTATCTTATTGATTTTTAATAATATATAAGGAAATAGTAAGTTTTTTCTTAAGTCGCTGTTTTTTCGTTGAACTACAACCAAAGATGTTTATAGAGAAGATTTTTTCTATAGATAGCAAAGAGTATCCACAAAAAAGTAGATTGTGGATAAGTGTCTGTTAAAGGGTGGATTGTCGTCCTAAAACGTAAACAGCCCCGATAAGTGGGGCTGTTTTACAGGGGCAGTGCATCAAAGTCTAACGTCGATAGTATGGATAAGGGGCTCGCGCTGCAGGCATCTGCATCTGTTGGAATGGTTGCGGCATAAAATATGGCATAGGGGTCATTGGCTGCCGATAACTGTTGTAACTGCGAGGGGCAGGCGCTCTTCTCTGTACTCTGGTAGGAACCCTCCTCTGAATCGGGGCTGGTGCTCTTCTTTGTGCGTAGTAAGGGGTACGAGCGCGTGGAGCGGGTCTGGCCGGTAATGGAGGCGGTGCTGGGCGAGCTTTGGTAATCGCTGCTGGAGCCTTCCTGATAGGGGCGGCAGGTGCCGCTATGCGTGGAGTGGGACGAGGAGCAGGGCGTACAGGGGCAGCAGTGCGAGGCTTTATTGGGTTGCCTGACTGAACATTCATCCTGAAGGGTTGCTCTGGGGTGTTGTAGTCAATGGTCTCACCGGGCCCCTCATCTGGATCATTGAGTGTGTTGGGTTCCAAGCCCCAAGCCGCTGCGAGGTCATCCTCACTGCCCCAAGGGCCAAGCCATTGTGCAGAGGCTGTTGCAGCGCTTATTATGCCGCTAATCAACAGTAGAGTGGAAAGCTGTGTACGTCTCTTCATAAAATTCTGTCCATATCGTTTTCAGATTATCAACGGAAAAGCATAGCAGAAAATTAGTCGAGCAGTGCCAACTGGTTTTGGCGAATGATCTTCTCCAAGGATTGCATATACTCCTCTCCATTTTTGGCGTAGCGTCCTAACCCTTTCAACATCATGGTGCCAGAGGGAGAGAGCAGGCTTACTCGCTGTTGGTGGCGTAGCTTACGCAGCTCCTTGAATGCGGGGCGTGTATTGAGAATGTGGATATACTTACGAATGGCTAGGGTCACATTGGGGTAGCGCTCTACCTCATGTGTTGCACCCTCTGCGCGCTGTTTGGGGACGATGCCGCAGCCTGGGCGTGAGCACCAGATACCAAAATAGTTGTTGCCATCGCGGGCAAAACGGGAGGTACCCCATGCAGATTCAATCGCAGCCTGCGCAATCAGTAGAGAGAGCGGAATGCTGTCCGTTCGTTTCAGCAGTGTAATCCACTGCTCATCCTCGTCGGAGTCAAAATTCTTCACTTCCAGATGTTTTGCCAGCTTAAGGATCCACTGTTGTTCAGCATCGGAGAGTGGGTCACCAGAGCGATAGCGTAGATAAAGACCCAATAGGATGGTCCGTTTTTTCTCAATACTGTGGAGGGTGGGGCGGGCCACTTTGGCAACCAGGTTAATAAATGCCTGTTTACGAATGGATGGGTCCTTGATGCTCTCAAAGTCAGGTATCCGTATCGGCTTACTGGCTACAGTGGTTAAGTCATCATTTGTTGGTAGCTCAAGTGCAGTGACACTGCTACAGAGTAGGAGTAAGAGAATAGTTGCGGATAAGCTTTTCATGATGGCTACTCAGTCGCTTCGCTAACAATTCTACCGAGCATCGCCTCTACCTCTTGTAGTACAGCTTGAGAGGAGGGGGATCCAATTTTTGATAGCTGTAGGTAAGAGATGTGGACCAGCTCAGGTTGAGCGGCTGTGGTGTAGACTGCAATTGAGTAGGGGCAGAAGATCACATTGGCGGGGTCCGCATCTGTCATTTTGCGCGAGAGTTTGGCGCTACAGAACTCGATCACCTCAGAGCGGGAGAAGATAGAGGTTGCCTGCTTGGGCTGCTCAATGGGATTTTCAATCCCCATTTGAGTACTGGCCATCGCCATTACAGAGTGAGTCGCCTTCTGAACCTGAGCAACCAAATCTTTACCTGTGCGCTCTAACATACCTCCGACATCTGAGCGGTGGGCAACAACCAACCCCTGATTGGTGATCCCCTCTTCGATGTACTCTTTGATGGTGTCAAACTCCTCTTCTACACTGTGATGCACCCAGAGGCCATTGGCCAAAGCAGAGAGAGGGGTTAAAAGAAACAGTACCGTGATGATTTTTTTCATTGTTATAAGCCTCCTTTTAATGGTGAGTCTACTCTCAAAAAGAATCAGATTCACCTCTGTTTTCTGTATGGGTATTTGCTTTATACACTATAAATCGAGTTAAAATAGCGCAATGACTCTTTTACCCTTCTGGCTACGCCTTCTATTGATCGCCCTGTTGCTGACGGGTTGTCGTGCGCCGGACTTTAATAGAGATGATCTCTGCTCGATCTACGAGGCACATCCAGAGTGGGAGAGCGGTGTGCGTCAGGCAGAACAGCAGTGGGGAATACCGCAAGAGTTGATTATGGCGGTGATTCGCTATGAGTCCAGCTTTGTTGGTGATGCAGAGGCACCCCGTAGACACTATTTTGGATTGATCCCAGGGGAACGTCTATCCAGCGCCTACGGCTTCTCCCAAGCACTGGATCAAACGTGGAAAGAGTATCAGCAGCGCACAGGGAAGCAGGAGGCAAAACGAGACCAGTTTGCAGATGCTGCTGACTTTATCGGTTGGTACCTTAACCGTACCCACCGTAGCTTGCAGATTTCCCGTAGCGATGGATACCACCTCTACCTCGCTTACCACGAAGGTCACCGTGGGTTTCTGCGCAAGGATTATGAAAAGAAGCCTAAGCTGATGAGTTTTGCACGCAAGGTGAATACTGCACGGATGACCTATCGCGTGCAGCTAAAGGCGTGTCGGCCTGATAAAGAGGCTGATACAGAAAAGAGACGTTTCTCAATGGAGATCAATGGCGGGAAGCCCGTTAACTAATTCCATCCAAATCCCCGTCCATATGCGCCTCGGTGAGCTCATCCAATCCACCAATATGGTCATCGCCCAAAAAGATCTGTGGCACGCTGCGCGCGTTGTTGGTGCGCTTCATCATCTCTTTCAGCCCTTTTTGAGACTGATCAACCCGCACTTCGTGGTAGGAGATGCCCCATTTAGTCAGTAACTGTTTCGATTTGTCACAACGGGGGCAGCTTGCGGTACTGTAAATTTTTATTTTTCTAGCCATGAGGTGGTTTTCCTGAGTAAAAGAATGGGGGATGATAGGGCTAACTAAGGAAAACGTAAACAGGAAGTAAAATGGACGCAACAGACCTCTCCCCCCAGACCACTTATCTAGAAGAGTACACCGTACCCAACCACTTGATTCCAGAGGTGCGACTCTTTTTTGACCTAGATGAGGCAGAGACCCGAGTTAAGGCAAGCCTGAGTATTGAGCCTAATGCTGAAGGGGTATCAGGTGCCCCATTGGTGTTGCATGGCGGTGATCAGGAGTTGGTCTCGCTGAAGCTGGATGGGATCAACCTAAGCGAGCAGCACTATCAACGGGAGGGGGAGACGCTAACCATCCCCAATGTGCCCAACGAACCCTTTATGCTGCAGCTGGAGACTCGACTCCACCCTGAGAAAAATACCGCACTGGAAGGGCTTTACCGCTCTGGTCCCATCTACTGCACCCAGTGTGAGGCTGAAGGGTTTCGTAAGATCATCTTCTTTCCAGATCGCCCTGATGTAATGTCCAAGTTTACCGTCACCATCGCCTCGCACCCTGCGATCTGTCCAGTGATGCTCTCAAACGGTAACCGCAGCGCCAACGGAGCCTATCCTGATGGTCGTCACTGGATTACTTGGGAAGACCCTTTTCCCAAGCCTGCCTACCTATTTGCGCTAGTGGCAGGCAAGCTGGAGGGGATTCAAGACAGCTTTAAGACCGCCTCCGGTAGAGAGGTCGAGCTACAGATCTTTACCGAGCCACATAATGTCGATAAATGTGACCATGCCATGACCTCACTCAAACGCTCGATGGCATGGGATGAGCAGGTATATGGACGAGAGTATGATCTCGATCTTTACAACATCGTTGCGGTAGATGACTTCAATATGGGGGCGATGGAGAACAAGGGGCTGAATGTCTTCAACTCTATGTTTGTCCTCGCCAAGCCTGAGACCGCAACGGATGCTGATTACCTCAATATCGAGGCGGTAATCGGGCATGAGTATTTCCACAACTGGACTGGCAACCGTATCACCTGCCGGGACTGGTTCCAGCTGAGCCTCAAAGAGGGGTTGACGGTATTCCGTGATCAGGAGTTTACCGCTGATTACCACTCCCGTGCAGTGAAACGGATTCAGGATGTACGCATGTTGCGTAGCGTACAGTTTGCCGAAGATGCAGGGCCCATGGCCCACCCGGTACGCCCTGACCACTATATTGAGATCAGTAACTTCTACACCGTGACCATCTACGAGAAGGGGGCAGAGGTGGTGCGAATGCAGCACACCTTGTTGGGAGTCGAGCAGTACCGAAAAGCGACGGACCTCTACTTTGACCGACATGATGGTCAAGCCGTGCGGGTAGAGGAGTTTGTTGATGCCATGGAGAGCGCTTCAGGGCGCGATCTGAGCCAATTTATGCACTGGTACCAGCAAAAGGGGACACCACGACTATCTGCGTCTTGGGAGCAGGACCTGGAACAGCAGCGCTTTAGCCTAACGTTAGAACAGCAGCCTCCAGAGTCCTACAGCAGAGAGGAGCAGGCAGCATGGGAGCCACACCATATTCCCGTAGTGGTTGGCCTGCTCTCTCGCACTTCGGGTGAAGAGCTGTTGGAGGATGATCGACTGTTGGAGCTAACCGAGCGCCAGACCACTTTCACTTTTGATGCGGTTAGTGAAACAGTAGTCCCCTCTATCCTGCGTGGTTTCTCTGCACCAGTACTGCTGAGTACGGCCCACAGTGAGGAGGAGAAACGCTTCCTGATGGCACATGACAGCGATGCGTTTAACCGCTGGGATGCGGGGCAGCAGGTGGCTGAAAAGATGCTGCTGGCGATGGTTGCGGCTTACCAACAGAAGAACTCTCTCAAGATTGATAATGACTGGTTGGGTGCTATGGGTGTTCTGCTAGAGGAGGCGATGGATGATCCCGCTCTGACTACAGAGGCGCTGATTTTGCCCACAGAGCGCTGGCTCTCTGAGCGTATGGAGACGGTCGATGTTGAGGCGATCCATGCTGCTCGTGAGTTTGCTATTGTGGCGGTTGCCGAGCGTTACCAGCAGCAGATGACTGCTCTGTATCAACAGCTCAATGCGGAAGAGGCTGATGGTCGCACCCTGCGTAATCAACTGTTAGCGATGCTGTCTCGACTTGATAGTGCGGTCGTAAATCAACTGGCAGTGGTGCAGTTTGAGCAAGCTGAGAATATGAGTGAAGAGATGGGGGCACTCGCTGCGCTGGAGCGTATGCAGGGCGAATCCCGTACTGTTGCTCTGGAGCAGTTTTACCAGAAGTGGCAAGGTGAGCGCTTGGTCATCGATAAATGGTTTGGGCTGCAGGCGGGTTCTCAACGAGAAGATGCCATAGATCAGGTTGAGGCGCTGCTCAACCACCCTGATTTTGAAATTACAAACCCCAATCGGGTACGTTCGGTGGTTGGTGTTTTTGCACACGGTAACCCGCTCCACTTTCACCAAAGCAGTGGTCGAGGTTATAAACTGCTTGCAGATCAGGTGATTAAGCTAGATGCACTCAATCCTCAGGTGGCGGCGCGTATGGTCGGTGCATTCAATCAATGGAAGCGCTACGACAAAATACGGCAATCCTTAGTGAGAAATGAGTTACAACGGATTGTAGAAGTGGAGGGATTATCTAAAGATGTGTATGAAATTGTCTCCAGAAATCTCAAGTCGTGAGTCCTATTATGAAAGTCAGTTGCCCGAAGTGCGAGAAGATCTACAATATTAACGCCTCCCGTATTCCAGAGGAGGGGGTACCGACGCGTTGTAAAGTGTGTGACCAGCCTTTTCGGATTCGTCTGGCTCAAACGATAGACCTTGAATCACTGCTTGAAGAAGAGCAAGCCATTGATGAGTCATCGGATCAACGGATTGTGGTTCCTGGAGAAGCGCTTTCTGATGTGGAGGATGTTCAGCAGGAACCAGAGCCAGCACCAGAGCCAGCACCAGAGCCAGCACCAGAGCCAGCACCAGAGCCAGCACCAGAGCCAGCACCAGAGCCAGCACCAGAGCCAGCACCAGAGCCAGCACCCGAGCCAAAACCAAAACCGTTACCTTTGGAAGAGTATGATGAAGAGGAGGAGACTCTCCAAGAGCGGGTAATCGAGTTCCTTTCTGAGTTGGATTGGGAGAAGGTCTTGCCTGTTTTGACACTACTGATGATTGCGATACTCTGCTTTGGGATGCTTCAACTAGAGCGGCATGATAGTGGGATGGATACTGTAGAAGAGTCAGTAATGGATACTCCAATGGGTGAAGAAGCAGCAGAGGCAGCAGAAGCAGCAGAAGCGGCAGCAGAAGCAGCAGAAGCGGCAGAAGCAGCAGAAGCAGCAGAAGCGGCAGAGGCAGCAGAAGCAGCAGAGGCAGCAGAAGCAGCAGAAGCAGCAGAAGCGGCAGAAGCGGCAGAGGCAGCAGAAGCAGCAGAAGCAGCAGAAGCGGCAGAAGCGGCAGAAGCGGCAGAAGCGGCAGAAGCGGCAGAAGCGGCAGAGGCAGCAGAGGCAGCAGAAGCGGCAGAGGCAGCAAAAGCAGCAGAGAGCTTGGCCGATAAAGCCTCTTCCTCTGAGACCAGTCGACTCTCTGTTTATAGCGTCAAACGCTTCGAAGCTTTGATGAACAATACAGGTGAGGCAGAAATTGAAGAGAGTGGAACTGTAGAAGCAGAAATAGCGTTACCAGCAGCTGAAGTGGTGGAAGCAGTAGAGCCTGAAAAGATCACAAAGAGTGCAGAGGATATGAATAAAAATAGTGCTCCCTCTGAGGCATCAATAGAAGAGCCAGCACAACTTCCTGTCCACAGTGTTAAACGCTTTGCCCTATTGATGAATCAGACAGAAGCGCTGGAAGAGGTGGTAGAGGCTGAAGCAGAGTCAGCTGTTACTGAAGAGAGTAACAAGGTAGAAGAGGCATCTGAACCCAAAGCGGTCGCAGAGAGCGTGGTTGAGAAGGCTATCCCCTCTACAGTACCCGCAGGGGATTCAACACAACCTTCTGTCTACAGTGTTGAACGATTTAAAGAGCTAATGAGTCGTTGACTCTACTCCACCGTCACAGACTTTGCCAAATTCCTGGGTTGATCCACATCCGTCCCCTTGATCAGTGCCACATGATAGGCTAATAGCTGTAGCGGAATGGTAAAGATGATAGGGGCCGTGTAGTAGCTGGCGGGCTCTGTCACCGCCAGTGTGTGGATCTGATCGCTGCTCTCAAAGTGTGATTCGGTATCGGTGAAGACAAAGAGTTGCCCATTGCGGCTGCGCACCTCCTCTAGGTTAGAGAGGAGCTTATCCATGAGCAGGTCACTGGGGGCTACGGCAACAATGGGCATCTTCGCATCGACCAGTGCCAGCGGACCGTGTTTCAGCTCTCCAGCGGGGTAGGCCTCGGCATGAATATAGGAGATCTCCTTTAGCTTCAGACTCCCCTCCATCGCAATGGGATACATGCGGTTACGTCCAAGGAAGAGGGCATGCTCCTTATCAGCAAACTGAGTTGCCATCTGCTGAATCGGCTTGTCACTGTTCAGTACCTGTTCGATCTGCCGTGGTAGCTGCTGTAGCGCATCGATGATCTCTCTCTCCTCCTGCTCAGGCAGACTCTTCTGCTCTTTGCCGATGGCGAGTATCAGCAGCAGCAGAGCGACTAACTGAGTGGTAAAGGCCTTGGTCGAGGCAACCCCAATCTCAGGCCCGGCGTGGGTCATCAGTGTCAGTTTCGATTCACGTACCAGTGAACTCTCTGCGACGTTACAGATCGCCAGTGTCTGATCAAATCCCCGTTTCTTCACCTCGGCCAGTGCGGCGAGGGTATCTGCAGTCTCACCGGATTGAGAGAGTGTGACCGTCAATGTCCCTTCCCGCAGGACTGGGTGGCGGTAACGAAATTCACTGGCAACATCGACAAAACAGGGGAGCTCCAGAATGCGCTCGAACCAATATTTTGCCACCATGCCTGCGTGATAGCTGGTGCCACAGGCGACAATCTGAATCTGCTGGGTCTGCTGAAAGATGGCTGCAGCCTCATGACCAAAGATCCCCGCCATCACTGCACCGTTGTGGATGCGCCCCTCCAGCGTCTCGGCGATGGCATTGGGTTGCTCGTAGATCTCTTTCAGCATGTAGTGGGCGTAGGGGCCAAGCTCAGTGGCTTCGGCTGAGAGCTTGGAGGTGTGAATCTCCCGCTCTACTGGACTGTTGTGTTCATCAAAAATAAGTACACTGTCACGGCGAATCTCGGCCAGATCCCCATCTTTCAAAAAGATAAAACGGTTGGTGTAGGGGAGCAGTGCAGCGGTATCGGAGGCGATAAAGTTTTCATCCGCTCCCAACCCAATCACCAAAGGGCTGCCCAGTCGGGTGGTGACCAGTAGTTCTGGGTCAACGGGGCTGATCACCCCCAAAGCATAGGCCCCTCTGAAATCAGCTCTGCTGTTACGCACGGCCTCGGTTAGCGTCTGCCCCTGCTGTAGATAGTGTTCAATTTGATGTACAACAGTCTCTGTGTCGGTCTCTGAGGTGAAGCGAAACCCCTGTTCCAGTTGTTGCTGACGCAGCGCTTTGTGGTTCTCAATGATACCGTTGTGGACTACCGTTACCCGATTGTTGGCGATATGGGGGTGGGCGTTCTCTGTGGCTGGTGCACCGTGGGTGGCCCAGCGGGTGTGGGCGATACCGATGGTTCCGTTGAGTTGGGTCTCGTTAATGGGGGACTCTAGTGTGGCGACCTTACCCAAGCTACGTACCCGCTGAATCTCACTGGCTTGGTTAAGAACCGCGATACCGGCAGAGTCATAGCCTCGATACTCTAGCCGCTTCAGCCCCTCCAGCAACAGTGGTGTCACATTTCTAGCCGCAACGGCACCCACAATTCCGCACATAGTCTTCTCACCAATGGAATGAATTAGAGGGGGAATGATACAGAAAAATGGTCTGTTGCAGGGGTTACGTTTTGTTACGGGACGACTGAATGGTTAAGCAGAGAGTGTATGTACCATACCCTCTATTTTTAGCTCAATTTCGGCCTGCTCTTGATTTGCGGTAGACCCAGCTACTACGCCAGCACCTGCGTAGAGGGTCGCTTGCTTCTGCTCTACGATGGCACAGCGCAGAATCACATGAATCTCTCCATCTCCTGCTGCATCAATCCAACCAGCACCACCACAATAGTATCCACGGTTGCTGTTCTCCTGTTGTTGTAACCATGTCAAAGCATTTGCTTTTGGATGACCGCAGATAGCAGGACTTTGGTGAAGTGACTCTGTTAACTCAAACAGGGAGGTATGTTTACTCAGTATGCCTTCAACGGGGGTGAGCAGGTGTTGGATATGCTCCAGCTTATGAATGGTGGGCGTTGCGGGGTGCTGAATATCATCACACTGTTGTTCTAGCTGCTGCTGGATGTAATCAACAACCAACTGGTGTTCATGCTGCAGTTTTGGATCATTCAATAGCTGCTGTCCCAGCTGCAGCTCTTCATCGTCGCTCTCTCCACGGGGCAGGGTTCCAGCCAGTGCATCGGCCTTGATATGGTTTTCATGTTTGCTGAGTAGCTGCTCGGGCGGGGCTGCAATCAACTGTTTTCCTGCTT
>Ga0233440_1002694_pt1 | contig 14270 bp, 14 predicted proteins | sample SI_123_September_5_FD_182791 | JGI IMG/M metagenome (GOLD analysis project Ga0233440, IMG submission 182791) | Seawater microbial communities from Saanich Inlet, British Columbia, Canada - SI_123_September2016_120_MG | ecosystem: Environmental > Aquatic > Marine > Inlet | place: Canada: British... | reverse complement strand
CAAATGACTTAAGCGACGAGAGCATCCTTCACTTTATAGCAAAAGTTGTAGCTAACTCCCATAATCTCACGGATTTTCTATCTGGGGCACCCTATTCAATCCAATCTTATTGAGCAAAACCGCATTTTCTTAATCTTTAACTGCTAAAAAATACAATCTGTTGAATCATTTTTAGCCCTATCACGTTATGCGCCCTGGTAGATAAATCAGAACGCTTTCACTCTTTCAACAAAAGCTTCTCTAAATTTACCGATAATCAGAGCATACCATTCAAAAGCATCTCCCCATTTAGATTCATCTGCAGGGTCAATCTTTTTACGGCAAATGATACGACTTACCTTTTTCTCAGGTAACTCTCGCCATTCCAACTTTTCTCCGATGATGGAATCAATCTCATCACTCTCTTCCTCCAAGTGGCTGTAGAGTTCTTTTGCGCTGGAACCTTTTAATGTTATTTCACAAGCAATATCCTTTTTATTGCTTCGGAGTGTGAAACTGAATACCGCTGAGCTAACCCCAAGACTCACAGAATACCAATGACCCTTATGCGGTTTACGAATATTGATAGGAACTCGGTGTTCACTGATATAGTCATTGAACGCTGTCCAATACTGTTGCTTAACCCCATCCCATTCGGTAAGATTCTGTTTTGAAGCTCTGATTGAACGAGTCCATTCATTTGGTTTGCTCACAATTTTAAAATTAGGTGCATATGGTGAATCACCAATTTGAAGTAATTCAATTTCAATCCCAAAGAAATCCACATCCTTGACGGTTACATCATTAAACCAATCTATTGCTTGGCGATGTTCTTCTCTGAATTTTTGTGCAATCCAAACAAGTGACGATGCGCCAAAAGAAGCGGCATAAGTAAAGAGCTTCCCGATATGGTCATGATTCGTTGGTTCAAGCTGATTTTCAATGACAACATATTGGTCGCTGAGTATATCCTTTGCAACGATGTCGGCACGATAGCTCCCCACGCTTACTTCAGTATCTTCTAACTCAAGTTCCATCCCAAGAAGCTCACCAAGCATCACCAGCCCTTCTTCACTTGAAAGCCATGGTGTGAAATCACGAGCTTCATCTGCCCATTGTTTGCGTAGTTCAATTCTTTTTAGATTGCTTAGTGTCATGAATAATCCTTATCTCTTTTTTCTGGTGCTAATCCTTTACACAACGAACTGAGAATCCGAACCTTTTATTATTGTACTCCTTGGAAATGCCCGAATTATAACAATCTATCAACCGATACCATGCTACTTGATTTGCTACGGATGATTTAGTCCAAAAGACTGAAAAGGAACCTCTGCTTTTATAATTTCCAGCGTCGGGTGCCATTGCTCGTAAAAATATATCCATCTTCGTTAAGCCGTAGTAACCTTCGTTAAAATATTTGCCATTCAGACCTCTACAACCTGAGGGCACTGCATTAAACTTAGAAACTCCAAATTCAGGTTTGAATTTCAAAGCTCCGTTATCCCATAAATCCGTAAATCCTGCAATCATGCTTCCTTCGTCTTCACCACGCCATCCACTCTTGTTGGATTCGCTACTTTGCATACCCAAGGCAATTTCTAACTGCGTCCATTCATCGTCAGTCGGGATGTGCCAGCCATCTGGGGCAAGGTTTCGTAAATCACTAACTGCAAACCAGTTGTATAAATATCCGTAAACGGTAGCATCTCCTTCGGCTCCAAAGCAACCCGAGTATGCCCCGTAGCTCAAAGTGCGCCATGCATTCTCGTCATGTCCCGTTGGAATAGGTTGACCGTCACGATAGTGTGTCACTTTCAGGTTTTCCGTCATCCACACTTGACTACCGATTTTTATTGTGCCATAAACATTACCATCAATATCAGCCACAGTCTCATGTAGTGAATTGTTGGAATTTACAATGCTTGGGAGGGGATTTGATGCCAGTTGAGTCGCAATATTTTCCATACCACTCTTCATCAGTTGGCTGATATTCCCAGAATGGTCAAAAAGGGCACTTTCAACAACTTCACCCGTCTCAACACTAATCAACCGTGCTGTGATGGTATAAATATCTCCAACCTTACTTATGGTCCCACCCACGATTTGTTGAACATTAGCAATTTGCCCAAGCTCAACTAAACACACATCAGAATTACATCCTGATAATTGAAATTTTTGTTCTTCAATTATTTTATCCAGCATCTCACGTTCAAGAACCATGAACTTGTTAGTCCGATGCATCTCAACCATAAGTCTATTCGTCAATGCTCTCGCATCTTCATTGGAAACACCCAGTGCTTCAAAATCAACTACGGCGATTTGTGTTTGTGACAAGAGTATGGAAAATTGAATCAGAGTAAGAACTATCAAACGACGTATCATCGTATCTCCTGAATTTTAGTTAACCTTTGTCCAAAAATGGTAGGTCTCAGACCAAAGCTCTTGGGTAACGCCATCATACTTCGTGAGTTTGGATGAACCCAAGTATGCTCCCAAAAGATATGATGGTTTCACCTTTCTATCAGCATCGCAGAAATCAAACTCAACCCATTCATTATTTATAAAAACCTCTGCAAGCCATTCTTCGTCATAATCATCTTCATCATAACCGTTGTATTTAATTAGATTTCTCATAATAATTATTCTCTGTTAGCCACCTATAATTAGAATCAGGATACAAGTTTTTTATTTTCTTTTCCCAGTCATGCCCGATTGAATTTTTCCATATCTATCCGCTAATGCTATTTGACCATCCTGCTCCTCAGTAGCGGTTATATAGACAATGCCTTTCCCATGCTTGTTATTTAGCATAAGTACACCATCACCCACTGTCGAGTGTTTAGCACTGATGGTATTTTCTCCAGCCTTATTCTTAATTTCAATGGCACCATTATCATTAATAGTTCCGAGCACAATGACTTCGTTCCCTTCCTTATTCTTTAGAGCTATCGTACCGCTACCAGACACGGACTGCCCAAGTCTGATAGTTGCTTGTCCGTCATCTCCATTAATAGATATTGACCCGCCACCACTTAATTCAACAGTGATTTCACCTGCCTTATTGTTTATCCAAAACAATCCGTTGCCCTCGTCTGTTTGGGTTAAAGAAGAGACTGGCATGCCATCAGAATTATGAAAATACATACCATGGTAATTGGGCCTGGCTTCCAGTGTTAAAATATCTTCACCACTCGTATCTATGAGCTTTAGCATACTATTTTTTAATTTAATGTCCCCAACCGTAATACTATCAAATGTTGAATCTGTGGCTCCTAATGACATAAATCCAATAACAGCAACGAGAAATCCAATTATTACACTACGTGGGTCTAACTTTTTCATAATGCCCTCCATTTACTATTCACTCTTGCTCCAAAAGTGATATTCAACCTTTAACGATTTCTGCTCAGAACCATCAATCTTGATTTCTTTTGATATACCTAAATACTTGCCTCTTTGATATGGTGTATTGAAGTTCTTACTCATTAGACCATAGATTTTCCATTCGCCATTTATTTTGACCTCCGTGAGGGACTTCTTTGGCATGTGGTCGGATAGTGGATGTTCTTCCAGCATTTTTACCAATTTCCCCCTGGACCACCATAAGCACCCATGTCGTTTCTTGAACCATCTGGGTCATTGTATTCTTCATCAGGATTACCAGCATCAATACATGGAGATGTTGGTTGAAGATGAAAGTCTCCATTTTCTGCGTCAACAAATTGAGATTCACTGAAAATATTTCCTTCGTGTTCTTGATACCCTCCTACATTGCAATACCTAATCCACTGCGAAAAATCTCCGACAATTAGCGGTGATATTATTGAGTTTTTCCACATCGTATTACACAGTCCGAGTCTGATATTATTATTGTAAACGGTAACGTTTTCAAACTTAGGTTTAGAAGACCCTAAGCAATCAATACCATCTACAACATCAGTTGATGTATTATCATAAATCAAAACATTGGTAAATATTGGACCTGAGTTATCAGCAAGATAGCAACCCATACCGGTATTGTGTGCTATAATGGAATTTGAAATCCCACCCCACGCCCAACGAAATGAACTAATACCTCCCCCTTGTGTAGCCGTATTCCATTCAATTATGCAATACTCTATCAATGGATTTGCTGATTCATTTTGAATACCACCACCGTAATGTGAGTTACCGTTGGTTATTGTAAATCCCCCGATATAGGGTTTTATAGTTCTACCATAGGTGTTTTGTATTGTGATAACAGAACCAGTCCCATTGCCATCAATGATTGTTCTGCCTACTATACCGAAGTCACGTTGCCGAAAGAATGTTGATATTAATGATAAATCTTTTCCATCAAGGATGATATTCTCTATGTATGTTCCCTCTGCTACTATGATTGTATCTCCATCAGTAGCTATATCTATTGCAGATTGTATTGTCTGAAAGTCAGATGGAACATTAATAACAGCTTCATTGAATTTTACAAAAAATGACTGTTGTGTTGTATCAGAATTACTTTCTGAGTTAAATGCCCATAAAAAATACTCATAAGTTAGAAACTGCTGAGCAGTAGAATCAATCCATTCAATTGTGTTCTCAGGTAACTCAACAACTTTTGTTTGCCCATTTATATTGTTTACATTTCGCTCCAACATGAATCCGTTTTCATCAGTTGAATTGTCGGTCCAGGAAAGCACAATATAATTATCAGCATTTATAACAACCTGAAGGTTACTGGGTGCTTCAACGCTATTTGACTCAAACGGATTTTCTGAGCAAGAAAGCACAAAGATATTAAACATCAGAATTAATAAAATATTTAGGTTGAATAATTTACGATTCAAAATTCTTACTCCCCATAAAGTTGATGAACTTATGAATCCGTAGAATATAGATATTCCTGAAAACCAATAAACGTCTCACGAATGGATGAAATATCCCCAAGTTCAAGCTTAGCATCCGCTATGGCTTGATATTTCAGATTAAGAAGCTCTGGAAGCTTGTCGTCATCCAACTCACCAACACCGGATTCAATATATTGCTTCAAAACGAAGTCTAAGAAGGCCCTTTGCTTTGATTCGTATTGGCTGAAATGAGATTCCACATACTTAGCCCTCTGACTTCGCTTGATAGGCTTGGTGCTGTAAGCCACATAAGCTAACACATCAAACAAATCACTGTCCTCAGCATGGATGACACTTGCAAGGTCTTCAAGTTGAGTAACTGGATGACCATTATCCTCTAATCGTTGAATCAATTTCTTGCGTGTATCTGGTTTGCTCCAAATGGCTCTGAGTTCATCTTCATTCTTGAAGAATTCAGGCAATGTGCTGAACAATGACTCAAGGAATTCTTGGGATGAAATTGGTTTCCCATCTGGCGAATAAAAAGAAGTCTGAATCATTGAATCCAATTCACGAACTTTTCCATCCGATAGCTTGACGACTACCATCTTGGGCTTGGGTTTTTTCTCGCACTCACATGGAGCTTTCCCACAGATTTTACATCGTTCATGTTCTGGCTTTTCACAGATACAAGGTCGCTCACCACATATCTTGCAAACTGAAGGCTCACAAACACAGGGGTTCTGACCGCATTTGTCACAGGGTTCGTGTTCTAACGGCTCACCGTCCCACTCAGGGTCAAGAAAGTGCTTATGTGCACCAACAAAGTCATACAGGGTGAAGTAATCCTTGCCGTCAAACAGTCTTGTGCCACGTCCAATGATTTGTTTGAATTCAATCATTGAATTGACTGTGCGCATGAGGATAATGTTTTTGAGTTCGGGAGCATCAACACCCGTACTAAGCTTTTGGGATGTTGTTAGTATGGTTGGAATAGTCTTTTCATTGTCTTGGAAGTCACGAAGATGTTGCTCACCAAGACCACCTTCATCAGCGGTGACTCTTTGACAGTAATTAGAATTGGTGGAATCCGAATGCTGGTTAATCAAATCACGAACTGCTAATGCATGGAGCTGGGTAGCACAGAACACTATGCTCTTTTGATTCTGCTCCATCATTCCAAGAAACAATTTTACACGATATTCTTCACGTTCTCGGATTTGAATGATTCTATTCATTTCAGATTCAGTATAGGCTTTGCCTTCTTGAATCGTTCCCTCAACAACTGTATCGTCTGATGTGTATAAATACTCATCAATTGTGGTGTGTATCTGTTTCACCTTAAAGGGTGTCAGGAAGCCATCATTGATGCCCTGTTTGAGTGAATAGATATAGATGGGGTTACCAAAGTATCTGTAGGTATCAATATTTTTATCACGCTTCGGAGTAGCTGTTAATCCAATTTGAACAGCAGGGCTAAAATAGTCCATGATGGCACGCCAATTACTCTCGTCATTAGCACCACCACGATGACACTCATCTATAATAATTAAATCAAAATAATCTTCAGGATATTCACCAAAATAGAATTGTCCATCATCCCCACTCATGAAGGATTGGAAGATGGTGAAGAAGATACTCCCATTGGTCGGGACTTTGCCTTTTTTGCGAATATCAGCAGGGGTAATTCGGACTAAAGCATCTTCATCAAATGCTGAAAATGAATTGAAGGCTTGGTCTGCCAGGATATTCCTGTCGGCGAGGAATAGAATACGTGGAACCCTTTGACCATCCCTGCGCAAATTCCATCTACTATGAAATAACTTCCAAGAAATCTGAAAAGCTATGGCTGTCTTACCTGTTCCAGTGGCAAGGGTCAGAAGGATACGCTTCTCGCCTTTGGCGATGCTTTCAAGGGTCTTTGTAATCGCATTTTCTTGGTAATAACGGGGTTGCCATGTTCCGCTTCGGGTTTCAAAGGGAATGGTATGTAACTTATCTCTCCATTTACCATCTTCAGGATTTTTAACATCCTCTTCACCGAAGGTCATTTCCCAGAGCTTATCAGGGCTTGGATAGGACGTTACATCGCCTTCAGAGCCTTCCTGGAGGTCAATAGCATAGGTCTGTAACCCATTGGAGCTGTATGTAAAACGAACCTGAAGACGTTGGGCATAATCCTTGGCCTGTCCAACTCCTTCGGTATAATATTTCTCATCGGATTTGGCTTCAATGACTGCCAAGTTGCGGTTGCGATATTGTAAGATGTAATCGGCTTTATCAGGGGCACTCCGTTTTCCATTTCCAATGAGACGGCCTTTGGAGATGGGGAATTCCATGCGGATTTTACTGCCATCAACGACACCCCAGCCAGCTTCTTTTAGAGCTGGGTCAATGTAAGTGGCTCTGGTTTCAGCTTCGTTCATTCTACTTGTTTTTCCCACTACCATAAACGACATGCGTGTTTTTAGTCATCTCTAACATTGTCATTGTAGCCTTATGATATTCTTCCAAATCAATATCAAGCTGTTCTACTGAATTTATATTTATGAGGTGCTTTTTGTCATCAGACAAACGACCCCATAAAAAAGCGATTAACTGGATATAATTTGAAGTGTGTCCAATGAGGGTTGAATAAATACCTCTATCTATCCATTCACCACGCAGGTTTGATTTTATTCTACTGTCAACATAGGGTGTGTGTAAGGGGTTGTTACTAATCCAAATCTCTGTCTTATTTCCATACCAATAAAAGAATAGCAAACATGCAAATGCCTCATATCGTGTAACACTCAAGGGGTTAATGCTTAACGCCCATGCCTTTGTAATCTCGTTGTCCATGTCAATAAATCGTGAAGTATGAGCTGTCTTCAGACGCTTGATTGTTTCCGCTGATTTGGTGCTTCCTCTCACACTACTTTCAAAATATGCAGAGTGAATAATTTGGTTTCGGATTATTTGCAATTCATTCCAAAAACCAAGAGCACCGTGTTCCTTCGTATATCCATCAAGTGTAGTAATAAATAAGTCTTCACGATAATGGGGCTCAATGTCATCAAGCTCATGAAGTTTGATTTTCACCAAACTTTCAAGAGCTACCATAATTAGGGCAATTGCAATTTGTGAATGCTCACGTTCAAGGGGTGAAAACCTGCCATCATTTCGTGGCTCATTGTCAAAAGCTAACAAAAGGTGCATCACAGCTTCACCAATGAATGGTGCCCCTGGATAAACATACATTACACCTTCTTCACCATTCATATCTAATCACTTAATTCACCGTTGAAGGCTTTTTGAAGGATAGAGTTTTTCATTTCAAAAAGATTGTTCAGTTGATGCTGATATTGATGTATTAGGGATTGGGTTTTTTCATTCAGTTTTTTCATGATTCCTACGAGCTCCATTTGCTCATCAATGTTAGGAAATGAGATTCTAATTCTTCTTAAATCATCATTGTATAGTCTTGATATGGTTGCGCCTTTGGAGGGATTCCAATCACATACACCATAGAACTGATACAAATATTCATTTAGAACCAACTCTTCATTGTTATCAATCCAGACAATGTTTGAATCTTGGAAGTATGCAGGTTCACCATCATAAATAACTCTCCTGCCAATTGTGCCTGAAGCTGAAATGAGAATGGCACCCTTCTTAGGGAATGAATACTTTTGCTTAAATTCCTGATATGTATCGCTGTCAATGAATGCATTCGGTGTTTCCCCAAATGTCCCGATTTTATAGAATGGGATATCACCCGCAGGAGAAGTTTGGTGTTTCATTATTCGTTTGCACATTGAAACTTTACCAAGGTCCCCCAATGTAATTTCAACCCAACCACCACCCTCCTTACTGAATATCTGATTCAACTGGCTCTGAAAGAGGTCTTTCGCATTTTGCAGATTGCGTTCCACATTGGCTTTTGCATGGTCAATGGCTTCAAAAGCTTGGTCTAATTTGGCGACGATACGTTTTTGTTCGGGGAGAGGTGGGACTGGAATAGGGGTATCTTTTACATCCTTATCAGTTACCGCTGGATAACTTGCTCCTCGCTGAAGTAATTCCATTCTTTGCATGAAGGACACGGTTCGTAAATAATAAAAAATGTAATCTGGTAGAATGACGCTTGGGCGACCCCGCAACACCGAAAAACCTGTGCTACAAATTTGGTTATTGAAGTTTGATGATATTCTTGCAACTCGTTTCAATGTTGGGCGTGTGGTAGCAAAGATTACATCATCGGTATGGATTATTTTTTTTGCTCTGCTTGGGGCGTTCTTAGAATTCACAGAGACTGTATTTGTAATGTTAAATGTCTCTCGTGATACGGCAGATAAATCAATATAATCAAATTCAATATCTGTGTTATTTGACCATTTAATGTTTGATGTCTTTTCGCAAACATCAGATAGAGTGTTTAATGCCCATCCTTGTTTCATATCAGCTCTTTGATACTTCCAAGAATAGCTTTCGTTTCATAATCCAAGCGTTCCATCTCATCAAGAATTTCCTTCGGACTTCTTAACGGTGCTTCTTCAGGAGTATTCGGGTTTTTTACACTCAAATCATATGTATCGGTATTGACATCTGCAACATCAACAATCCACGACTTCTCACCTTCACCAAAGCTCTTTTGAAGTTCTTTGAACTCCGACATGTCACTATCATTCAAGGGGTTTGTCTTACCCATATTGCGACCAGCATGAAGGCTGTAATACCAAATCTTCTTTGTTGGCTCACCCTTGTTAAAAAATAATACGACCGTCTTGACACCAGCACCCAAGAACGTTCCAGCGGGCATGTCCAAAATGGAATGGAGATTACAGGTCTCAAGAAGGTGTTTCCTCAACGATACTGAAGCATTATCGGTATTACTTAGGAATGTGTTTTTAATAACTATCCCAGCACGACCACCAGCTTTCAAAATCTTAATAAAATGCTGTAAGAATAAGAAGGCCGTCTCACCCGTCTTGATATCAAAGTTCTGTTGGACTTCCTTGCGCTCTTTGCCCCCAAATGGTGGATTAGCCATAATCAAATTATAGCGGTCTTTCTCTTGGATATTCCGATTGCTCTCACTCAGGGTATTGGTGTGGATAATATTCGGTGCTTCAATACCATGGAGAATCATATTCATGATGCCAATGATGTATGCGAGGTTTTTCTTTTCTTTTCCGTAGAATGTTGATTCCTGAAGCGTTTTCAAATCGGACGTGCTTAATGAGTCTCTGTCCTTTGACATGTGTGCAAAGGCTTCGCACAAGAAGCCAGCAGACCCCACAGCACCGTCATAAACAGTCTCACCTATCTGTGGGTTAACTACATCTACAATCGCTCTAATGAGTGGTCTGGGGGTGTAATATTGACCACCATTACGGCCTGCATTCCCCATATTCTTGATTTTGGTTTCATAAAGGTGGGATAGCTCATGCTTATCAGTTGTAGTCTGGAAGTCTAAATCGTCTGCATACTCAACAATCTCACGGAGGTTGTAACCACTTTGAATTTTGTTTTTAAGCTCCGAAAATATTTCGCCTATCTTGTATTTTATTGTGCTGGGACTATCAGCCTTCTCTTTGAACTTGGATAAGTATGGGAATAGTTGTCCATCTACAAATTGAACTAAATCGGGTCCAGTCATTGCAACATGATGGTCTAATTCACCGTTCGCTTTTTTAGGCATTGCCCATTGTGGCCATCGGTATTCCTCGTCAAGGATGAATGAGTATGTGAGACCTTTTAATTCAGCTTCGTCCTTTTTCTCAAGTTCCAGTTCATTTAAGTAGCGGAGGAAGAGAATCCATGAAGTCTGTCCGATGTAGTCAAGCTCGCTATCTGCTCCGGCATCTTTGAATAGAATGTCGTCAATGTTTTTGAAGGTTTGTTCAAACATTATGGGTTATACCAATCGTATTATTTATTCATGCATTATGAGTTTAAACTTTGGAGGTTATTTGCCCCCACAAACGGTTGATAAACTAAGATTTGATATAGAATGGACAAGTGCCTTTAGGATTGAACAACTCAAACATGGTGAATTAGAAATCTACAATAACTAATCCACATTCCTCCTGAAATTGTTGAGGTAAGCTTCATAGAGAACAGTATGAGTTCCAAAACCCAACCTCCAAGCCTTTTCACGGTATTCGTCATTTGTCTCGTTATCAACGAGTGATAGAATTATGGCTATTTGAATATCCTTAATGGCTCCTTTAATATCGCCAATTCTATATTTCGAAACCGATATCATGAATAAGGGATAACAGTCGTCAGGGCGAGAATTTATCACCCGACTAAAATCATTAATTGCTAATTGATGATTTTGCAATAACTGTGATGAGCAACCACGACGGAGATAGATATCTGTATTTGCATATCCATATTTTATTGCACGAGTGAATGAGTCAACGGCTTCTTGATGTTTTGATTTAGCGTCAAATTTTAGACCGTCGCTATATGCTTTTAATCCGGCTGAGGTCGTGTCAGTAGTAATTGATTTCTCCAATCAACGGTGTTGAGGAGATTTGTATGGAAACGTATTGAAATAAAAAAGTTGAGGATAAAAAATGGCACCTATATGAGGACGAGTAAAACTCAGAAATATATCTTGGTAAAGCCATAGCAAACGGGAAACTGTCGACTTAAATCTACGTCAAGGATAATTGAACCCTCTTGTAGTAAGCCTTGCTGATAATCGACTCATATACATGTGGAACATCACCAAGGTTTTTAATAGCTAACTGTCCGCTATATATGGCATTCTTGAGGATATAGCGTACACGGGAATAATTAAAGGTCGTACCATCTTTCCACGCATAACCTCGCCTGCCTAACTCATACAGAAGTACATGCATTCTTCTTGTGCGATTCAAATCACCGAGTTGCATCCATCTGCGATAGATAAACCTTATCGTCCTCTTGTGTTTTTTGTTGAGTCCGAGTTTATCGTTATCATCAAATTCATAGCCAAATGGAATGTTTCCACAGGTTCTATGGCCTTCACTAAACCGGCGTTCCTTGCCACGATTTAGACGCTGAACGATAGTTGATTTCTCATATTCCGCCAGGGAAAGAAGTAGCTGGGTCATTAGCTTTCCGCTGATAGAGTTATCAATCTTTTCTTGGATTGATATGAGTTCAACGTTGTTGTCATTCAAGTAACGAAGCCAGCGTAGGCCATGGAACAGGTCACGGCTGAACCTGTCGAGCTTTAGCACTATCACACGCTTGACCACTCCAGTTTCAACAAGACTTCTTAGAAGTTCTAAACCTTCACGGGTTTCCTTGGCTCCCGATTCAACCTCTTCTATGACCTTATCAATAACAATATCATTGAAGGTGGCGTATGCTTGGATGCGGGATTTTTGAGAGGAAAGTGAAGAGTTCTGAGCTTGGCTGATACCGGAGACACGGACAAGTGCGATATTCAAATATTACTCCTTTTTGATAAGCCCTCATTGGCGTTGCAATATAACATATTACGACATCAAAAGCAATTGATAAGTGATTGTTTTACCTGGGGTTACGATATTTTATGGATTAAATATTATTATAAAGTCAAAATTGACAATTTATGCAAGGAACAAAAAAAAGGGACGATTTAACGTCCCTTTGGCAATTGATATTTTGATATTGAATTACTCATCTTTGTCATCAGTGTCGTAAATGTAGGGTTTAAATGTTGAATTAGTTTTCTTCTTCTCTGTGGAATAATAAGTGTCACCAATTTTTCGAGTAGTCGTAGTCTTGTATTTTGGGTCTGTGGAATAATAGGTGTCACCAATTTTTCGAGTAGTCGTAGTCTTGTATTTTGGACTGTTGGTATAGTGCGTATCACCAATTTTTCGAGTAGTTGACGTCTTGTAATCTGAATCCGTTGAATAATATGTATCGCCAATCTTTCTCGTCGTGGTTGTATTATAATCTGAATCTGTTGTATAGTATGTATCACCAATTTTTCTTGTTGTAGTCGTGTTACCATCAGAATCAGTTTCGTAATAAACATCGCCTATCTTGGTTGTAGTGGTAGAACTTTGACATATTCCAAACGATACAATCAATAGTATTGTGATAAATATTCTCATAATAACAATCTCCTAAATGTTTATTTCTATAGGAATTTAAAGAACATTATTGTTTAAGCAAGTAGTAATATAGTTTTTAATTATATGAGTCCCAATTACCGTATAGTTATTCAACCCACTTCATCAATTCAGAATTACTCACCCAATTTGCGTAAATTTCTGTAGTACGAATTGATTTGTGGCCTAAAAAGCTTTGAAGTATTTCTTTCGGCATTCCAGAATCAAGTTTTCTCCGGGCATACGTGTGGCGAAATGTGTGGAGATTTATATTGTTCTCTCGGACAAAGTTCGGTTCAAATAATGACTGCAAATGCTTGCGCACATTTCGTCTCTGTCTATCCGATTGTAGCTCAGGAAATAGGTACCCACCACTTTGAATTCTGGAGGAAAGATGTTGTGTGAGGTTGGATGGTACAGGAATATTCTGAATCCAATCTCCAGTTTTCCTCTGCTTAATTGTGAGAGAATTTCCATTGAAAGCAGATGACTTTAAAATGAATCCATCGGTCGCACGGATTCCAGTTTGGAGGAGGAGAAAATAGAAATCATAGAACCTGCCTGCGTTTTCAAAAATAATCTCTAACTCTTCTTTTTTGAAAGCGTATCGTGGTTTATTTGAACCCTTACTCTTAAAGCGAGGGATTGAGTCCCAAGGGTTACTGTTGCACCAATCATTGTCGATGATAAATTTATAAAAGCGTCTTTGATACCCAATTTCACGATTTAGGGTCGATATGGCTGGTCGCTTACTCTGTTTTCCATCTGGGCTATATAGGTTATGCAATTTCATATTTGCCCTTACTGTCATGAAATCTCTGCAATCTTGTTTGGAGACCTTTCTAAAGTTGTCATTTCCATTTGCTTCACAGCATTGTCTAAAGGCTTCTAATCTTGAACCAATGTATTTTACTTGTGTGTATGCCGTACCAGTGAGTTCGACATGAATAAGGAATTTTTCAATTGCGCCTGAATATGTAACATATTTTGAGCCATCAGATTTTGCAAACCTCAACTCGTATTCGAGTTCTTTGAGTGCTTTCTCTGCTGTTCTGCGGGAAAGACCCAGAAATTTACGATACCTCTTTCCGTTAACATGCAGGTCACTGTAGTAGTGCGTTGAGCCTGCTTTGGTTTTGTAAGTGTAAATACCAGCCATATTCTACTCCTTGTTGTCGTAGATATGCCAGTTGAGCATATTAATAAATCCTATAAGTGCAATATATACAGGTACTTATAAGTATAATATAAACAAGCACTTACAAGCAGGGGGTCGGGGGTTCGAATCCCTCAGCGCCCACCACACTCGATACTTCAAACGATTACCTCGATTGAAGTTCCAGCTCAGGATGCTGAAGTATCGAGTTAAAACAATCCTGAGAGC
>Ga0233440_1002685_pt1 | contig 14300 bp, 13 predicted proteins | sample SI_123_September_5_FD_182791 | JGI IMG/M metagenome (GOLD analysis project Ga0233440, IMG submission 182791) | Seawater microbial communities from Saanich Inlet, British Columbia, Canada - SI_123_September2016_120_MG | ecosystem: Environmental > Aquatic > Marine > Inlet | place: Canada: British... | reverse complement strand
ATATTAACGACCGCCGGCAACAGACGTTCCGCCAAGTCCGCAAAACTGTCCGGTGCCCCCCTTGCATTTGCTACAGACATGAAGCTGAAGACAACAAGAACAGCCAAGGCAGTTAAAAACCAGAATTTTGTCGTTTGGCCTGAGTGCTTTTCAGCAACGGCGGCGCGTGCTTTGTTGGTGCGAGCGGGGATAACGAATTCCTTCACGGGTGTGATCTCCTGTATCGAAAAGGATAATTTCTAATCCTCATCATAGCGCTGAATATGGTAATAATAAGGCTTTTCGCGAAGCAAATAAGGAAGTTTTGCCTGGTTTGTAACACAATTACTTGAACACCAACGACTTCCCTATCCGCGGACCATCCAAACCACTGCCAGACCTGCAACAGCAGCGACAAGGCCAAAGACCCGCAAAGTTGTCGACGGCATCTCAAGAGCTGCGATTAATTTGCGCTTCAGTCCTTCCGGGAACAGGGCAAAAACAATGCCCTCGATCACCAGAACGAGACCGAGGGCGGCGATGAAATCATTCATTGCCGCCCTCGAATCAAACGTAAAGACAAGTTCGTCAAGGCGTATCTATTGCCCCGGACGCTTACCCATAATGTTGCCAAAGAAACGGAAGAATTCCGAATCAGGTGACAGCACCATGGTCGTATCACCGTTGCCCAATACATTCCGGTAGGCCTGCATAGAGCGATAGAAAGTATAGAATTCAACGTCCTTGCCAAAGGCTTCAGCCGAAACCTTTACGGACAAGGCATCGCCATCACCGCGCAGAATCTGTGACTGCTTTTGTGCTTCAGCAATAATGATGGTGCGTTCACGATCAGCGATGGCTTTAATCCGCTGTGAGACTTCCGCACCCTGGGCACGGTATTCCCGCGCTTCACGCTCACGTTCGGTATTCATACGCGCATAAACCGGTGCACTGTTGGCCTCCGGCAAATCAGCACGTTTGATCCGAACGTCAACCACATCAATACCAAGGCTCCGGGATTCGCTGTTCACTGAATCGCGGATTTGCTCCATCAATTCAGCGCGCTCGCCCGTCAGAACATTCGCCAGGGGAACGCCACCCAATACCCGACGCAGACTTGACGTCAAGATGGTGGAAAGACGCGACCGGGCAATGTTAACGGAAGACACAGATTTATAGAATTCCAGCGCATCGGAAATCTTGTAGCGAATAAAACTGTCCACAACGAGACGCTTTTGATCCGAGGCAATAATTTCTTCCGCGGGCGCATCGAAAGACAAAATCCGGTTCTCAAGAAGTTCAACATTTTGAACAAACGGAATCTTGAATTTTAGTCCGGGTGTAGCTTCCACAGTCACCGGCTTACCAAACTGCAGAACCAAAGCCTGTTGAGTTTGATGAACGGTGTAAACAGAACTGAAAGCAAGGAATCCCAAAATTAGAATCAGGAAGCCAACTATACCGAGAAAACGAGTGTTCATGCTATTGGCTCCTCTTCTTCAGTTCCGGCAGCGGTAAATAAGGCACAACGCCCTGTCCGCCTTTCCCGTCAATGACAATCTTGGTCATACCACGCAGAACCTCTTCCATTGTTTCCAGATACAGACGCTTTGTTGTTATGTCTTTTGCCTGAACAAATTCATTGTACACAGCCAGAAAACGGTTGGCGTCACCTTCTGCGCGGGCCACGACTTCAGCTTTATAGGCACTGGCTTCCTGGATCATCTGCTCGGCTTCACCACGGGCACGCGGAAGGATATCGTTGGAATAACCTTCGGCTTCGTTGCGCAGACGCTCGGCATCAGCCTTGGCGCGCTGCACATCCCGGAATGAATCGATAACAGCTGCCGGCGGATCAACCTTCTGAAGTTTAACTTCCGTTACCTGGATGCCAGAGGAATAGCCGTCCAGAACCTTTTGCAACAATTCCAGAGTCGACTGTTCAATTTTCTGACGACCTTCGGCAAAAGCGGCGGCAATGTTTGTCTTGCCGATGATTTCACGCATGGCACTTTCCGCCGTGGCTTTCACCGTGGCTTCCGGATTGTCGATATTAAACAAATACTGTCCGGCGTCCTTGATGCGCCAAAAAACCGCAAAGTCGATGTCAACGATGTTTTCATCACCGGTCAACATCAGGCTTTCTTCTGATACATCGCGCCGAGCCGTCGTGCGCCCGGTATCACCCGACGTGCGATAGCCGACGTCAATGCGATTGATCCGCGTGACCTTTGGTGTCAAAGCCGTTTCAATTGGTGACGGCAAGTGATAGTGCAAGCCTGGTGGCTTGGGCAGACCGTCATATTCACCAAAGCGCATGACAACGCCCTGTTCGTCGGCGCCAACCTTGTAAATACCGCTTGAGGCCCACAAGGCAACCAGCACCAGTCCGATCAACACAACGATCTTGCCGCTGCCGCCACCGCCTGGCATGAATTTTTTCAGGTTATCCTGGCCACGACGCAATATTTCTTCCAGGTCAGGTGGCTGTTGTCCACCGCCGCCCTGGCCCCAGGGGCCCCCACCATCGCCGTCTCCACCGCCGCCGCCTTGCCAGCCGCCGCCCTTGTTACTCCATGGCATCTTAATAAAGTCCCTTTTATACGGTTCAAACCGGCTCCATGATTGAAGGCCCGATTGATTAACCTGCTTCCCCGTTCGCCCCTCTAAACATTCTTATATTAGAAACATCTAAGAAAGCTTTGAATTCATCGTCTCGCGGGTTATATGACAGCTGGTCGCAACGTGCAACGCAGCTCGTGAAACACAATAAGGTCGGCAGCCAGAATATCTACCGGACATTTGTCTTGTATCTGGCCGTCCAACATCAGACATATCGTTATAAAAGCGGAGAATTTCAAGCATGTCCACGGTTACTGAACAACAGGTCGTCGAAGCACTCAGTGAAATCAAGGTTCTCGACACGGGAAAAAGCGTCCTTGAACTGGGCCTGATCCAGGGTTTGCAGGTCAAGGAAGGCCATGTAGGCTTTTCACTTGAGGTCGATCCATCGCAAGGCGAAGCCATGGAACCCGTGCGCAAATCCTGTGAGGATATGGTTTATGACCTGCCGGGCGTTTTGTCGGTCACCGCAGTATTGACCGCTCATTCCCATGAGGCTTCGGCCCCCCAGGCGCAGCAATCAGCGCCTCAGGGCGGCGGCGGTGCTTCGGATATGGAAATCCCAGGCGTCAAATCAGTCATCGCCGTCGCATCCGGCAAGGGTGGCGTCGGCAAATCTACTGTCTCGGTCAACCTGGCTCTCGGCCTGGCGGCAACCGGTCTGAAGGTTGGCCTGATGGATGCGGACGTTTACGGTCCGTCCCTGCCTCGCATGATGGGTATTGGTGGTACACCACACAGCCCGGACGGCAAATACATGATGCCCTTGTCCAATTATGGCATTGAAGTGATCTCCATGGGTTTTCTGGTACCTGAGGATACGCCGATGATCTGGCGTGGCCCTATGGTCATGAGCGCGCTGGAGCAATTGATGCGTGACGTCAAATGGGGCGATCTTGATGTGTTGGTTTGCGATCTGCCGCCAGGTACCGGTGATGCCCAACTGACCATGGCCCAGCGCGTGCCGTTAACCGGTGCCGTTGTTGTCTCGACCCCACAGGATGTGGCCCTGGCCGACGCCCGCAAAGGCATCGCCATGTTTGACAAGGTCAATGTGCCCACCCTCGGCATCATCGAAAACATGAGCTATTTTGTCTGTCCACATTGTGGCGACCGCACGGACATCTTCGGTCACGGCGGAGCCAAGGCCGAAGCTGAGCGCCAGAACATCGACTTCCTTGGTGAAATCCCCATCGATCCTTACTTGCGTGAAACGTCAGATACCGGCACGCCTTTAACAGCCAAGGAGCCCGATCACGCCGTCAGCAAGGCCTTCATCGAAATTGCCAAAAAGGTCGCGGTCAAAATTGAAGAAGCCAACGCCGCCACGGCAGCCGCCGCACCGAAGATCGTTATTTCGTAAGGAAATTGGGAGTTCTGTTTTTCATTTCGTTGTCACCCCGCACTTGATGCGGGGTCCACGCTTCAGAATAAAAGCACTCCCTTGGGCAAAGGCGTAGATGCCGGATCAAGTCCGGCATGATGAAGTGCGTTAGTAGCTCCCGCTTATCCTGTCACACTCTCCAGGGCCAGTTTCGCCATGTTAGTGAAGCCGGTCTGTCGTTCTTCCGAGGACAGGTCTTCGCCTGTAATCAAATGGTCGGAGACGCTGAGGATGCAGGCGGCGCGGGCCTTGAATTTGGCGGCGATACGAAACAGAACAGCGCTTTCCATTTCCACACCCAAGGCGCCGTGGTCGGCCAGGATATCAAGGTGGCCCTCCATGGGCCGATAAAAGGCATCACCGCTTACGATGGGACCTGCGTGATATTTTAGATCCATCTTGTCGGCAGTGTCGGCGATGTGGCGGGTCAGCGCGAAGTCCGCTGTGGGGGCGTAGGACGTATCCCCAAAGATAGATTTATTGATGGCGGAATCTGTTGACGACGAGACAGCAATGATCAGTTCGTGAATATCGACTTCCTTGGTCAGAGCCCCGCAAGAGCCAATGCGCACAAGGGTTTTGGCCCCGTATTCTTCCAACAATTCGTGCACATAAATGGCGCAAGAGGGCATGCCCATACCAGTTCCCTGCACAGACACACGGCTGCCATTATAGCTGCCGGTATAACCAAACATATTGCGCACATCTGAATATTGCACGGCATCCTCGAGGAAAGTTTCGGCGATCCATTTTGCCCGCAAGGGATCACCCGGCAGCAGAACGGTCTCAGCGATTTCGCCGGGTTTGGCGCCGATATGTGTGCTCATTTTTGGCTTCAGCTCTCGTTTTTCTGGTGTTCCGGGCGTTCCAGAGTTTCCATCAGTTCACGCCATTCGCGGGCTGACATACCGCTTTCTTTCTGGTCGACCTGTTCCCCCGCCAGCAGGCGTTTGACGACACCCATGCCTTTTTTGGAAATATTGGTGCCGCCGACGCGATAGTCCATGAACGCGCCATAAGTCGCAGGCACCCATTTTTTGACGGTCTCCAGCATGGCTTCAGCATAGACCCGGATTTCATATTGCGCGTGACTGTCGGCCCGTAAACTCAGGAAATGCAGCAGATTATGCAGGTCGGTTTTCCAGTACCACTGGGTATAAAAATTCAGCGACAAGTTCATGCGGGCGAGCTCACGCGCGAGGCCCTGGCGGCTGTCATCGACCGGATTACCATCCGCATCTTCATTCAGCATATCGGCGTATCCAGCATAGGCCCGCTCAGAGTCTTCGCGCAGTAAATCCATGACCCGGTCGGAATCCTTACCGCTCAGCACATCGCCTCGGCCTTGGTGGTTTACCGTGGACTGTGCTGCGAGGTGTTCCTTGGCCGGCATGTAAAATTCGTTATCCAAAATTGAATAGCGAGCCGAGTATTCGTTGACGTTTGCGGTGCGATGGCGGATCCACTGTCGGGCCACAAAGATCGGCAATTTGATGTGGTATTTAACTTCACACATTTCGAACGGCGTGGTGTGGCGATGACGCAACAAATAGTTTACCAGGCCTGCGTCGCTGTTCAGGGTTTTTGTGCCGCGACCATAGGAAACCCGCGCTGCCTGTACGATGGCGGCGTCATCACCCATGTAATCGACGACCCGAACAAAGCCGTGATCCAGTATGGGAATGGCTTCATAAAGGATTTCTTCCATACCCGGCGAGACGGCCCGCCTGGTGGGCACAGATTGCGCCCTTTGTTCTTCAATTTCAGCCAGTTGTTCGGAATTGAGACCCATGGGAACCCTCGTATCAGCACAAAAATCATCCAGAAAGGAGGGACAATATAGCGGGCCGGTACCGGCATGGCCACTACATGTTGTGTCTAAATCGGGATTTATTGAAATTAACGCGGTTTCGTTTTTCATTGGAATAATGCGAAATCTGAACCCCGCTAATTCCCTTCCATTTTCCGCCAAAAATCCCTATATAGAAGGCGTCGGGCAACCGACTATGGCGATAAACGGTCTACAGAATAGGTGTTGCGGACCCGGGGGCGGTACCCGGCGCCTCCACCACATATAGATTCAAACTGTTGGATTCAAACAGTAATTTAAATTCTGGAATCTATATTTGATGGGGGCGAAACAGGATCGACGTGCACAGTAAAAGTATATTTTTCGTTCGGCATGATTCCGCCGTTACCGGGTCAATCACTACAAATGCAAATGACAATCGTCAAGCATTTGCGGTCGCAGCTTAACAGCTGAGTCCACGGGGTTCGAGGGGCACCTGGCAACAGAAGCCCCTCACTTTCCTCGTTATTATGTGGCATTTGCCGAACAATCAAGTAGCATTTGCCAAGCATTCGGAAGACATTCAGCCCCCAAACCGCGCCTGTTCTACGTCCATTTGACGCCTCTTTTTGCGCCTTTTTGACAGATTCGGAGTCGACTCAAGCGCCCCGCTCTTTAATATGGCATTTCTTCGACAACGCTTCTTTAAATCGCTTTAATTCACTCTGGCGCGCAATCGGGTTTCCATGACTGACGACACAACATCCACGGACTACATGAACTATAACGAGATCGTCGAACAGGCGCTGAAAGGTGTCGTGCGCGAATCGTTGGAACGTGTGGCTGAAAATGGCCTGCCTGGTGAGCATCATTTTTATATTTCTTTCCTCTCGGGTTTTCCCGGCGTCATCATGCCCGACAGTTTGCGGGCCCGGTATCCGGAAGAAATCACCATCGTTTTGCAGCATGAATTCTGGGACCTGGAAATTACCGATATCGGCTTTTCGGTGATGCTCAGTTTCAACAACAATCGCGAATTCCTCAACGTGCCATGGATGGCGATCACCGGCTTTGCTGATCCCAGTGTGCAGTTTGGTTTGCAGTTCAAAACGGTCGAAGACGGCGAGATGGAAGATGCCAACATGACGACCCCGGGCATGTCCGTGGAATTTGACGGGTCCTCAGGCCAGGACGATAACGCGTCGCACATGAGCGAGCCTGATGAAGACTCCGCCCTCGTTTCTGCCGACGTTGTCGAACTCGACCATTTTCGCAAGAAATAAAATTCCGGGTTAACACCTGAAGATTTCGCCCGTTGAATTCGCCCGTTGATTTCAAACGAGACGTTCATGACTGAACCATCCCCTTCGCGCTCCGTCATCCCGCACTTGATGCGGGATCCATGCTTACAATGTGAGGGATACCTCTATCCTTAGGCGTAGACCCCGCATCAACTGCGGGGTGACGTAAATATATTAATTAGCCTCACACAACAGGAACAGAACCGTGTCCGATTCAAATGAAAATTCCAAAATCGACTTTCAGGAAATCTTCCCGCTCGGCGCGGAAGATACACCGTGGCGCAAACTGACAGATGATCACGTCAGCACCATCGACGTCGACGGCCAAAAGGTTCTGAAGATCGCGCCCCGGGCCATGTCGCTGCTGGCGGAAACAGCCATGCGGGATATCCAGCATCTGTTTCGCCCAGGCCATCTTGCGCAACTGGCGCTGATCCTGGAAGACGACGAAGCCTCGGACAATGACAAATATGTCGCCCTGGAATTATTGAAAAACGCCAACGTCTCGGCAGGCATGGCCTTGCCCAGTTGCCAGGATACCGGCACCGCCATCGTCATGGGTAAAAAGGGCCAGTATGTCTGGACCGACGGGTCGGACGAAGAAGACCTGAGCCAGGGCATCGCCAATACCTATTTGAACACCAACCTGCGCTACAGCCAGGTGGCGCCGCTGGATATGTATGAAGAGGTCAATACCGGCAACAACCTGCCAGCCCAGGTCGATCTTTACGCCACACCAGGGGATGAATACAAATTCCTGTTCATCGCCAAGGGTGGTGGCTCGGCCAATAAAACTTTTTTGTTCCAGCAAACCAAAGCCGTGCTGAACCCGGAAAGTCTGAAAAGTTTCATCGACGAAAAAATCAAGACCCTCGGCACCTCGGCTTGCCCGCCCTATCACCTCAGCATTGTCATCGGTGGCACATCGGCCGAGATGAACCTGAAGACCGTCAAGCTCGCCAGCACAAAATACCTTGATGCCCTGCCCACCAGTGGCAACAAACTGGGCCGTGCCTTTCGCGATCTGGAGATGGAAGAAACCGTTCTGAAACTAAGCCAGTCCAACGGCATCGGTGCACAGTTCGGCGGCAAATATTTCTGCCACGATGTGCGCGTGGTGCGCCTGCCCCGGCACGGTGCGTCCTGTCCCATCGGTATCGGTGTGTCGTGCTCGGCTGATCGCCAGATCAAGGGCAAGATCACAGCCGAGGGCGTCTTCATTGAACAGCTGGAAACCAACCCGGCCAAATATCTGCCGGAAGTCGAAGACAAAAGCCTGGGCGGCGACGTCGTCGAAATCGACCTCGGCCAACCCATGGACGCCATCCGGGCCGAGCTGACAAAACACCCCATCAAGACGCGCCTGTCGTTAACCGGCACCCTGATCGTGGGCCGCGACATCGCCCACGCCAAGCTGAAAGAACGCCTGGATGCCGGCGAAGGCCTGCCGCAATATATGAAGGACCACCCGATCTATTACGCCGGTCCCGCCAAAACCCCCGACGGCATGGCGTCCGGATCGTTTGGCCCCACCACCGCGGGCCGCATGGACAGTTACGTCGACCAGTTCCAGGCCGCGGGCGGCTCCATGGTCATGCTGGCCAAGGGCAACCGCAGCCCACAAGTGCGCGAAGCCTGCAAAAAATACGGCGGATTTTACCTCGGCTCCATCGGCGGCGAGGCCGCGATCCTGGCACAAAACTGCATCACCAAAGTCGAAGTGCTGGAATACCCGGAACTGGGCATGGAAGCCATCTGGAAAATCGAAGTCAAAGATTTCCCGGCCTTCATCATCGTCGATGACAAAGGCAATGATTTCTTTATTGATCTTTGATTTAGGGACGCCTGATCTCCAATGGCCCTGAAAAAACATTCCCTCGACATCGCCGGCCACCAAACCAGCGTCACCCTGGAAGACGAATTCTGGAACGCCCTGCGCCAGATCGCCAAATCACAAGGCCGCGCCCTCAACGACCTCGTCGCCCAAATCGACGAGGCCCGCGACGGAAATCTGTCGAGTGCTATCCGGGTTTATGTCTTGAAGACGGTTTTGGAACAGCAATAACCCCGTCATGCTCGGGCTTGACCCGAGTACCCACGTCTTTGCTGTTCCTTTACACAGAATTACGGGGACATGACTTTTTCCACTTCGAAAAAGAATCGTGTCCCTACAACCAACTAATTCAAAGATTCTGTGTATTCTGCTAGGTCCTTGTTTTGTTCATGGACACATTTTGAAAACAATGGGGAAAGGAAATTGCATTCGGTTTCGCCCTGTCCAAGAATAAATATAAGACTAGTCAAGGGTTATTCACTCGACGTGGACTTTTCCACTTCAGCTATTAGTTTGTCTTGCGACCATAACTCAAATGGCACACCTAAATAGGCCTGTGCCTCCGAAACAAGAATTGGATGTGCCCTTCCCTTTCGGCTCCAATCAGGTTTCTTGTCATCAGTTACGAGAACGGCCCGAGTGAAATTCGTTCCTTCTGATTGTGCTGCCTTCAAGCCATAGAGGAAATCAGCCCAAATAAAAAAATCCCCGTCTCCGTCATCTTTAAATCCCGGTGGCGTTTTGGTGCTAAACCTTATTTCTACGATTTCCTTGAATGCGCTTCTAGGCACAAATGGCACTGACGATTTTTCTTTTAAGACTTCCAATAGCTTAAGTGTTTTGTGAATTGTCGCTTTATCAAAAATGTGACCATGTTCCGCTGAGAAAACATTCAATTTCTCTTTAATCACTGGCGCAAAGTCTCCAAAATCTTCGCCAAATTTATCCAGTTCATCTGAGAAATCTTCAAATTGAGTTATTGTCAAATCTGGTGTTTGGGCATTTTCATCAAGCGGCGACCTGATCATTTTGCATGACTTCGATACCGTCTTTAAATTCAATTCCAGTAATAACTTTCCCGAGGCTGTTGAAGCCGCGTAATCGTCTCCATTTTTTCTCGGCACACTGGCCCAGCTTGAACATCATGTGCAGCATACCGTCGCGACTGAGGCAGCCTTTTGACCGTTTGGTGCGATGACGGATCGTGGCAAAGGCTGATTCAATCGGGTTGCTGGTCCGGATGCTTTGCCAATGTTCTGCGGGAAAATCAAAGAAGGCCATCAGCTCATCGCGGTCCTTCTGCAGGCAAATTGTGGCTTTCGGATATTTCTGTTCGTAGGTATCGATGAACAGGTCGAAGGCTTTTTCAGCATCTACTTCCGTCTCGGCTTGCCAGATCTGGTGCAGCGCCTGCTTTGCCTTCGGCTGCGAAGCTTTGGGCAGGCAATTGAGGACATTGGCAGTTTTGTGGACCCAACATCTCTGGTGCCGTGTTCCGGGAAACGTCTCATCCAGTGCCGACCAGAAACCCAGGGCTCCGTCGCCGATGGCTAGCCTGGGCGTATTCATACCGCGAACCTTCAGCTTCAGCATAACCTCACGCCAGCTCTGAGTGCTCTCCCTGATACCATCTTCAATCGCCAAAAAGTGCTTCTCACCTTGCTCATTAACGCCAATGATGACCAGGGCACACAGCTTGGCATCTTCGCTGCGCAAGCCGCTGTAGATGCCATCAGCCCAGATGTAGACCCACTTGTCCTCTGCCAGGCTTTTGCAATTCCAGTCCTTGTATTCCTGCGCCCATGCCTGCTTCAGACGCGACACCGTGCTGGCCGACAAGCCTTCTGCCTCCGGACCAACAAGTACTTTCAGGGCTGCGCCCATCTCGCCACTTGAGATGCCTTTCAGATACAGCCACGGCAAGGCCGCCTCCAAGGTTTTGGTCTTGCGCACATACGGCGGAACCAAGGCCGAATGGAAAGTGACCGGCTCTCCCGTTCTTGAGCGAACCTTCGGCACTTTCACCGTGATCGGCCCCAAGCCAGTCTGCAATGAACGCTCCGGCAGATGGCCATTGCGGACAACAGCTGCCTTGCCATCTTCTGTGCGCTGACCGCGATACTGGTCAAGAAAACTCTCAAGTTCCGCTTCCACAGCCTGCAAAAGTAATCTCTGTGCTCCTGTCTTCAATAAATCTGTCAAAAGATCGACAGTCGTGCCTCGACCGGCAAGTTCAACAACGTTATTCTCATCCATGGTGGCGTATCTCCATAAAGTTGGTTTGATGTGTTGCAACAACAAATCAACCAGATACGCCGCTTTCTTTCAAACGCTCAAACACCAGATTCGGTTATAGCTCTATGCCTGTATTCATGATGAACTCCTTGGATAAGTTCATCATATTGATTCAGACTTTTACCAGTTTGGGAATCCCAAAAGAGTCAAATATTTCGCAGATTGGTATTAGTCCGGAAATGACCTTGAGCGGAAGAACCGACGATGGTTTCACCCCATCAGTTCACAGTATCAATTATCTTTAGAAGAACTGGTTCGAGGACGTCCACCCGAACGGGCTTAGTAAGGGTTCCGGTAACGGTTGCACCCTGTGATTTGCCCAGTTTCTCAGCAGCCGCCAAATACTTTCCACCGTAGCCGCTCATGATTACAATAGGGATGATGCAACCTTGATCAACCAACCACTTAATCAGTTCATTGCCGTCCATATCAGGCATGACAATATCCATAACAATACCGGTGGGTATCTTTAAACTATATGCTTGCTGGAACTCATTTGCGCTTGTACAAATCTTTACCTCGAAGCCAAGATCCTCGGCCACATCGCGAACGAAATCAGCCATATCGCTATTATCATCGACAACGATGAGAAATGGTTTAGTCATAGTCATAATCCTTCATCTATGCGGATCATTGCCATGACCCAACAGGAAAGCTGGTAACTCACGTCAACGACCAGCCAGCCATCCAAGGCTCAATCTCTTCAGCGGGCATTGGCCGTCCCATCCAATAGCCTTGCCCTTCATCGCACCCAAGATCTTTCAAAGTGTTCCATACAGCCTCATCCTCAATACCTTCCGCGACGACGTTCATGCCGAGTTTATGCGCCAGTAAAATTGATATCTCTGTAATCGTTTTGCATTCCGGGTCTGAATTAAGTTTTCGAATAAATGCTTGGTCGATCTTGAGCTCCGTAAAGGGGACCCGGACCAATTGCTGCAGGGACGAATAACCTGTCCCAAAGTCATCAATAGAAAGATTGAAGCCCTTCATTCGCAGCCGGGCCAGAATATCCATATAACGTACAATATCAGCCATCAAAGCCGTTTCCGTAACCTCAATCATGATGTCTGATGTGTCTACGCCCATTTCGACCGCATAGGCCGTCAATTTTTCAGGTATATTCAGGTCATCGAGAATCTTCGGAGACATGTTGATCGACATCCGCAGATTAATTCCTTCGGCCTTCCATTTTCCCTGTTGGCTAATGGCGGCATAAGTCACGTATGACGTGATATCCGAGATTAGATCGTATTCTTCAGCCATGGGAATAAAATATCCAGGCGGCACCATCCCCTTGATCGGGTGCCCCCAGCGGACCAGAGCCTCAACGCCAACGACTTTTCGATCGGCGATATTTATCTGAGGTTGGTAGGCGAGGAACAATTCTCTATTCCCTATTGCTTCTCGTAACTCATCGAGGGAAGGCAGGTCCTCGGCGCTGGTTGATTGAGATGCTACAGGCGGAATATACTTTGAAAGTATATCCTCCAGCTCCTTGGCAAGAAATGGCTTTTGAAGGACACCCAATACGGTCATGCCCTGTTCCAACGCAAGTTCCTGAGCGGTGTGAAGGACGCCTTTGTCCTTGCCGCTCATGAAGATAATGGAGGCCTGACTATCGTTGTCGGACAGAAACCGGAGTAACTCAATGCCATCAATACCAGGCATAAATAAATCCAGCACAATAATATCAAGATCGATAGTATAGAGGCTGGCAAACTCAGATGCATCGGATGTGGAAATGACTTCGAAACCCATGCCTTCTGCTACATCGACAACGAACTCTGCGAAGTCGACTTCATCATCTACGACGAGGAGTTTTTTGGAAATCATAGTCTATCTGACCTCGTCAAGGGTCTCTCTTACCCTCGTGGCAAGTTCTATGTCCCTATAAGGCTTCATGACCATTTTCTGTGTCAACTCTCCAGCCAATCCAGCTTGCTTTGTTTTACCAGTGAACCCGGACGTCAACAGTATCTTCACATTTGGATATTCCTCGTCGATAATATTAGCCAAATCGAACCCGCTCATCCCCCCCGGCATCACAACGTCTGAAAACACCAAGTCAATGGTGTTGTTGTTTCCAAGAACCTGTTGAGCTTCATGTCCGCTATGGGTGCAAATTGTTGTATAGCCCAGCCCATTCAGAATGCTCTCCGCTACGGCAGCAAGTTCCTCTTCATCATCAACAATGAGAACGGTTTCAGTGCCCTCTGGTAGTGAACCAACAATTCTTGCTGAGTTTTCTGCACACTCAGCTTGGCTCATCGACCGGGGTAGGTACATTCTGAATGTGGTTCCCTCACCCACTTCTGAATAAACGGTTATGTGCCCACGGGTTCGCTGAACAAAGCCATAGACCATCGCCAATCCAAGTCCGGTGCCTTTATCTTTGTCTTTGGTTGTAAAGAAAGGATCAAAGATCTTATCAGCAACCACTTTGGACATGCCGGTCCCAGCGTCGCTAACAGCGATCTCGACGTATTGACCTGGTTCGAGACCTTCTTCGAATTCCGTAAACTTGCCATCCAATATTGTGTTATTCACTTCAATAATTAGGCTGCCGCCCTTCGGCATGGCGTCGCGGGCATTGAGGGACAGATTAATAAGTGCATCTTCAAAGTCGTCGGGATTTAAATCCACCATCCACAAATCGTCAGCACAATGTATTTCTACAGCAATATTTACTGTCAGTGACTTCCTAATTAATTCCTCAAATTCATCGACGACTTTTGAAACATTCACCGGACTATGAGCTTCGGCGGAATGGCTTGAGAAATTGAGAAGTCGCTTTGTCAGCGCAGCCCCCCGAAGGGCTGCCTTCTGTGCCTTTTCAAGTTGCTTCTGTAACTTGCCGCCGCTCTCCATCTTTCGGCTAATTAGATCAAGGTTGCCGATAATTATGCCAAGAAGATTGTTGAAATCGTGGGCTATGCCGCCTGTCAGTTCACCAATTGCTTCCATTTTCTGTGTTCGACGAAGGCCTTCTTCGGCTCGTATTCGCGCGGTGACATCCGTGCGGATGGCCACATATTGGAATGGCTTTCCACGCTCTTCTAAATACGGAATGATAGTGGCGGCGACCCAAAATAT
>Ga0233440_1002677_pt1 | contig 14348 bp, 13 predicted proteins | sample SI_123_September_5_FD_182791 | JGI IMG/M metagenome (GOLD analysis project Ga0233440, IMG submission 182791) | Seawater microbial communities from Saanich Inlet, British Columbia, Canada - SI_123_September2016_120_MG | ecosystem: Environmental > Aquatic > Marine > Inlet | place: Canada: British... | reverse complement strand
TAAAACTAAATAATGTCAGAGAAGCAATTCTACTTCCAAGAGATCCAGAAAGATTAACACCTTAGAAACCTTTTTATACATTCTATACATAATTCTTTTTGATTAAAATGGAATATTTACCAATAGAAAAAACATTCGGAAAAAAAGGCACAGTAAAAGTGCGTGGATGGATACATAGAATCAGAAAAATGAAAGATAAAGTTTTCATTGTTCTTAGAGATTCTTCAGATGTTATCCAATGCGTAGTCAAAGACCCAAACATGGTTAAGGCTGCAGACGAATTATTGGTTGAGAGTTCTTTAGAAATTGAAGGAAAAATATACAAAGAAGGTAGAGCTCCAACTGGTTATGAAATAGAAATTAATAATTTAAATATAATTCATAATTCAGAAGATTTTCCAATAGGTAAAGATCAATCTCCAGAGTTTTTATTAGATCAAAGACATTTATGGTTAAGATCTAGAAAAATGACTGCTATAATGAAAATTAGAAGTACAATCTTTGGAGCAATACATGAATATTTTAGAAATAAAGGATTCTACGAACACCAATCTCCAACATTTTTGAGTGCAGTGGGAGAGAGTGGTTCTTCAGTTTTTGAAGTAAATTATTTTGGGAAAAAAACATACCTTGCACAAACATGGCAGTTACATGCTGAAGCAATGATGTTTGCTCTAGAAAAAATATACACAATTGCCCCCTCATTCAGGGCAGAAAAATCTTCAACATCTAGGCATTTAACTGAATACTGGCATGCTGAAATGGAAACTGCTTGGTGTGAATTCAAAGATTTACAAGATCATTGTGAAGAATTAATAAAACACATTGTAAATAAAGTTCTAAAGGAAAATAAAAAAGAACTAGAAATATTAAAAAGAGATCTAAAAACTCTAGAAGCAACTTCAAAGAAAAAATTCCCTAGAATGACATATTCTGAAGTTTTAGATTTACTAAAAGAAAAAGCCAATATGAAAATTCCTTGGGGAAAAGATCTTAGAACAGTAGAAGAAGATAAACTTTCAGCTTTATTCGATACTCCAGTAATAGTTACTGATTATCCAAAAAAAGTTAAAGCATTCTACATGAAAGAATCTCCTGAAACTATGGGAAAACCAGAAAAAGAAAAAACTGTACAAGGTTTTGACTTAATTGGTCCAGAAGGATATGGAGAATTAGTTGGTGCTTCACAAAGAGAAGAAAATATAGAAGTAATAAAAGCTAATCTCACAAAAGAAGGGGAAGATCTGAAAAACTATCAATTCTATTTAGATACGCGTAGATATGGTTCAGTTCCTCATGGTGGATTCGGAATGGGTGTAGAAAGAGTTATTTCTTGGATTTGTGGTTTAGATAACATAAAAGATGCAATTGCATTCCCAAGAACAATGACTAGAATGTCTCCATAGAAAAGCTTTTAAATTATCTATTTACCTTTTTTCTTTATGCCCCGGTGGCTCAGTCTGGTTAGAGCACATGGCTGTTAACCATGGGGTCGCAAGTTCAAATCTTGCCCGGGGCGCTCATATTTCTAATTCAATAATTTTAAATAAATCAAATCATTCCCGATAATATGAATTCAGACATATTTGATCATCCCCTAATAATCACAGAGGAAGAAACTAAAAAATTGGGCATCAATCTTTCTAATTTAGAAAAAATAGCAACGAGAAAAACACAATTAGGATTTGTTTCCAAAGAAATAAAAGAGGTACTCAGAGAATCTGCAGCAAGGGAAGGTGCATCTCTAGTGGTTTTAACAGATGAATCTTGCTACGGCGGACTATATGTGGACAAATATCAACATACTTATGATCTATACAGGCAACCCAAACACTTATAAACCCATCAAAAACCTTCAAACTATTAATAGATGGAGAGACAGAAAAAGCAGTAATTAATTTTTACACACTTTTTCTTAACAAAATTTAAAATGGAAAAATTTAAAGAATTAAATATAGAAGAATCAATATTAAAAGCATTGCAAGAAGAAGGTTTCACAGAACCAACAGAAATTCAAGAGAAAGCTATCCCTCCTGCAATTCAAGGAAAAGACATTTTAGCTGGATCTGCAACAGGTTCAGGAAAAACATTAGCTTTTGGAGCAGGAATAATCCAAAATTCAGTAAAAGGTGCAGGAATTCAAGCATTAATTTTAACACCAACAAGAGAATTAGCTCAACAAGTTAAAGAATCAATAAAGAAATTTGCAAAACACAAACCTTTGACAATTTCAGCAGTTTATGGTGGAATGCCAATGGATAGGCAATTTAGAAGATTAAAAGTTGCAGATGTAGTTGTTGGAACACCAGGAAGAGTTTTAGATCATATTAAGAGAAAAACAATCAAATTAAACAATGTAAAAACATTAGTTTTAGATGAAGCAGATAGAATGTTAGACATGGGTTTCATAGATGATGTTGAAAAAATAATAAGACATGTTCCAATTGAAAGACAAACATTACTATTTTCAGCTACAATACATGGGATGGTTTCAAACTTAATTGAAAAACACTTAAAAGATCCCGTAAAAATTGAAGTTGAATCTCACGTAGATCCTACAAAATTAACTCAAGGATATTATGATGTTCCAGATCAATTAAAATTTTCTTTACTAGTACATTTACTAAAACAAGAAAAATCTGGATTTGTAATGGTTTTTTGTAATACAAGGCATAATACTGATTTTATTTCAAATAACTTAAAAGGTCTTGGAATTCCAGCAGAAGCAATTCATGGTGGATTCACACAAGGTAAAAGAAATAAAATTATGGAAAAATTCCATTCACAAAAAGTTTTAACTTTAGTATGTACAGATGTTGCTGCTAGAGGGCTAGATATTCCAAATATATCTCACGTATATAATTATGATATCCCTTCAGATCCTAAAGATTACATACATAGAATTGGAAGAACTGCTCGTGCTGGAAAAGAAGGAATTGCAATAAACATTTTATCTTCAAGAGACCATAATAATTTTGGAAAGGTTTTACAAGAAAATAAAATTGAAATTCCAGTATTAGATACTCCAAGAATTGAAAGAATACAATTAAACTGGAGAGAAAAACCAAATACTAGAAATAGAAGACGTTAATCCCTAAGAAAATCTTTAACGTCATCATAACTTCTAGCACCTTTCAAATTTACATGAGAAGGAAAATTCTTTCGATAATTACCCCAAGCATATCTTTCATCTAAATAAATTATAATTCCTTTATCAGTTTCACTTCTAATACAACGCCCAGCATTCTGCATTATTGAAGTAAAAGCCGGCATAATATAGGCATATTCCATTCCTTTCCCAAATTTCTCATCATAATAGCGAGTTAATTCTTTAATTTCTAAATCATTTTTAGCAAATGGAACACCAACAATAACAACCCCCTTTAATTTATCTCCATCTAAATCTATACTCTCTCCAAAACTTCCAGAACTAACTGCAAACAAAGAAGAACCTTTATCTTTCATAGAAATAAACTTCCGCAAGATTAACTCTCTTGAATGTTTATCCATTCCTGGAGTTTCAACAAAAACCATTTCATTAATATGTTCACGTACTTTTCCCATAATTGCATAACTGGGAAAAAAGAAAATTTTGTTCCCTTCAATAATATCCATCAATTCAGAAACATGATGGGCAATCTTTGAATACATTTCTTCATTACGTTGATCATACTTAGTGGATATTGCAGGAATAACTAAATCTAATCTATTCTCTGTAGGAAAAGGATTAGGATACTCAACTTTCAAAGGCAAATCTAACCCAAAAATCTCTTCATACATTGTTAACGGATATAAAGTTCCACTCATAAAAATATTAGAATGTGCCCCATCTAAAATTGGTTCTAAAACAACACTAGGATCTAAGCAATTATAAAATAAACTCATTATTGGTTTTCCAGATTTAGTAAAACTTCTTTTCAAAATTCTTGAAAACTTTTTATCTTCTTGTTTCCACATTGATAAAAAACTAACCAATGAATTCAAATAACTCCTTTTTTCTTCTTCAATAACATTTGTTGCAGTTTTATACATATCTGCAATTACATCTTCATCTACAGAAACAAAATCATCTTTTGAAACTACAATTTCATTTTTCTCCAAACCTAACTTAGAACTTAAATCTAATAGTTTATTTCTCATTTCAATGATGGGTGGTTCTAATTCCTGATTGAATTTTCCAGCTTCCTTAACAGAAGAATCTAAACTAATTGTGGTAATATTCTCACTCATTAAATCTCTAGCTCTAGAAGGCAAATTATGTGCTTCATCCCAAATCAAAATACAATTTTCTAATTCTTTTCCAATTTTCTTGAAAAATCTTTCTCTAGTTCCGGGATTTAAAATATGATAATAATCTAATACTAAAACTTTAGATTTTTTAGCTAATTCAGAAGCAGCCTCAAAACTACAAACTTTTGCGTTTCTACACTTATCTACTAATTCTTCAACATGAAAAATATTATTTTTTAATTCATCAACTAATATTTTATTTGTAAATATTTTTTCTTTACTCCTATAATTTTCATAATATTCACATTCTTTATTTTCAATAACACTTTTACAAAATTCCCTAAATTCCCTGGAGTTTAAATTTCCAATATCTTCTCTTGGACACATCCATCTTTTTCCGATAAAATCAGCAATTTGAAAATTAACCCCACTTTTTTCTTTTATGTCTTTCAAAGTATCCACTGCAATTTTGTGATGCGTATGTTTAGAAGTTAAAAAAATAACAGTTTTATTATTATCTAATGCATATCTCAAAGTTGGTGCTAAAGTTGCAGCAGTTTTACCAACTCCAGTTGGAACTTGTGCCAAAACATCTTTTTTATGTCTTAAGGCAGCATTTATAACTTTAATAAAGGATTCTTGGCCTTTTCTATATTTATCAAACGGAAATAAATCTTGCATCAAAAAATAACAATTAAAAACTTTATAAAAACTTAGATTATTAAAAGAAATCTTTATAAATAAAAACAAACTATATTTTTAGTAAAGGGGTGTTTATGTGAAAAGAATAAGTCTATTATTAAAAACAATTTTAGTATTCACTTTTATATTTATTACATTAAATTCTACACAAGCAGTAACTCTTACCGCAGTAGGAAATTATAGTGATGATGCGGCTCTTCCTTATTCATTTTATCAAGCAAATCATATCCAAAGGGATGGAGAAATATTATATACTATTAGCTCCAACCTTGATTCGGTAAACGCGTATAATATTTCTGATGTAACTGATATTCAACCGCTTGGAGAATATGCAAATTCTGTGGCCCCGTATTCAACTGATGGTGTGCTTGATTTCGACATATCTGGAGATTATTTGTATGCTGCATCTCAAACAGATCATTCAATTACAATATTAAATATTTCAGATCCGACAAATATAACTGCGGTTGGAGAGTATTTAGAATCTGCAACTGCACCATTAAATTCTTCATATAACGCACAACGTATAAGTGTGGCCGGTTCAAGAGGACTAGCATTTGTATATGCCAACACAATCTGGAATTTTTGACGCAAATGTTTCTTTAGGAAACATAACAATAAATAATACCGGAGATTATACATTAGGATTTCTAGCTAGCGCGGGAGCACTAGGTTCTAGAGTTTTCTTAAATAATACTGCAGCAAATACAAATCCATTTTTTAATGTAGGAAATAACACAGCAATTGTACTAAATATTACTGGAACAGCAAGGCCAGCAGGACAAGCAGAAGGAACAGATACAATAACAATAACAATTTCAAATTCATCAGGAATTCCAAATAGTAGTTCAACATCTACAAATTTAATAACAAATTCCGGGGGCCCATATTTATACAATCAAATAACAGAATATAGCGCTTCAGTAACTCAAGGAGATACTGAAATTGCTTTAACTGGAAAAGTAACTAATTTAGGGAATGAATCTGCAACTGGAGTAAATTTAACATTTGTTTTGCCAACTGGGTGGAGCACAGAAGATGATTTAACAACCGGAATGGGATTATTATTAGTTGGAGCATATGACACATATACCATAACTGCTGATGTAGCATCAAGTGCTCCAAATGGAACTCAAACAATAAATATAACTTCAATATCCAATGAAAATAAAACAGGTTTAGCGTCAGTTTCAACTACTGTAAATGAAGTTGCAGTTAGTGAAACAACAACCGAAGAAACAACAACTACAACGCCAGGAGGAAGTTCTGGCGGAGGCGGCGGAGGAAACACACTAAATACTGTAGAATCAGAAAGATTTTTCCAGTCAGAAGAAACATTTGAAATAACAAGGGGAGAAAGTCAATCTTTCATAATTGAATTATCAAATCCTTATTTAGATGGTGTTTTAGAAAATTTAAAAATAAGAGGGCAAGAATTTAATAGAAAAATAGTTGAAGCAGAAATAATAAATAAAAAAGGCATGAAGATTTATTCAGAAAAGCCATTAAAAGGGAAATATAAATTAACTTAAAAATGAAAAAATTACAAATAGCATTTTTGTTGTTATTTCTTATAATAATTCAACAATCAGTAGCCGCACAATCTCAATCAGAAATAGAATTAAAAATTTCCAATGCAGAAATATTAATTTCAGAAATGAGTGAAGAAGGATTTAACACCCTTAGATTAAATGATATCTTAGATAGTGCAAAAATAGGATTTGATTCTCAAAATTTAATTCCAGATAAAGACAAAAGAGATTATGCTTTAGTAAACCAATATTTAGAAGAAATATTTGAAATTAGTCAACAAGGATATGCCGCAAAAGACGAAGTAGATTACACAAAAAATTTTTATAATGAAGTATTAGAAAGTTTAGATGATTCATCTAGTTTACAGGAAGTAAAAATAAAATATGATGAGATGATTTTTGAATTCGAAAGTGAGAGATATGAAGAAGCAAATGATCTAGCGAAAGAAACATATGCTGAATTAATAAATTTAGAAGGTGAACAAACAGCATTAAAACTTGCATTAAAAACAACAACCCAATCAATAAAGAATTTTTTAATAAATAATTGGTTAATTATTCTAGGAGGACTTTTAATTTTACTATTAGCTTTTGTTATATTTAAAAATAGAATACAATACTTATTAACGCAAAATAAAATAAATAAATTAAATAAAGAATTAGAAGTTTTAAAAAATTTAATGAAAAAGACACAAAAAGATTATTTTGAAAAAGGAAAAATTCCAGAAAGTACGTATAGAGTTAGGATAAAAAAATTCTCAGAATTAGTAAGAGACATTAATAGACAAATTCCATTATTAAATGAGGAGTTGGCAAAAGCTTTAGAAAAACAAAATAAGAATAAAAAAACAAAGAAAAGAAAAACAAAGAAAAGAAAAACAAAGAAAAGAAAAACAAAGAAAAAGTAATTACTTCTTTCTCATGCCAACAACATAAAACTCTTTACTTCTCTTTTTGCTTCCAACTGGTTTTACAACTTTTACAACCTTGAACACTTCTCGAACATCTTTAACAAACTGTGGAGAAAATTCGCTTTGAAATATTTTGCAAATAAATTTTCCATTTCCACTTAGAATTTTCGAAGCAATATCTAGTGCCCTTTTACTTAAATCATAGGAGATTTCATTATCCATTGAAGGAACTCCAATAGTTTTTGGAGCTAAATCACTCATAACAACATCATAATCAGAAGAAATTTTTTCAAATAAAGAATCTTTAGTGATATCTGCTTCAATCCATTTACCAACTTTTACTTTATTAATATCAACTGCATCAACTTCTGCACCCAATTCGATAGCAAATTGAGTCCAGGAGCCAGGGGCCGCACCAATATCTAAAACTTTATCACCAGATTTAATAATATTAAATTTACTTTGTATATCTTTTAATTTATACACACTTCTCGCTAGATACCCCTCAAAATGTGCTTTCCTAGTAAATCTATCTCTTCTCATACCCATTTTTTATACTTAAAGAATATAAAAAGTAGTACTACGCTAAAAAACATCAATATTATTGGAATATAAAATCCAATATCACTATCAAAGAAAGGAATCTTAGCAAAATTCATTCCCCAAATTCCAGAAATTAACATTGGCAATAATAAAATAGATGCTAAAACAGTAAAAGATCTCATTATATCATTTAATCTATTAGAAACTGAAGACATATGAATGTCTAAAATCCCCCGAATTTTCTCTCTCTGAAATTCAATCATATTTTCTGCTTGAGAAATTTCAACATGAGATCCATTTAAGAAAATATAATTTTTATTTGTAATAAATTTACTAGTTTTATTTTGTAATTTTTCAATAATTTCTAAATTTGAACTTATTGCTCTTTTATAATATGTTATATGTTTTTTCAAAGGAAATATTTCATTTATATCACTAAATTTATTTTTTAAAACTCTATCTTCCAACTTGTCTAATTTATCGTCAAATTTATCTAAGTCTTTATGTAAATTTCTATTCATTTCTGAAATAATTTTATAGAATAAAAAATCCATCCCATGATTAAAAAATTCAACACCTTCTGGAGCAAACATTATCTTGAAAAATTTAGTTAAGGGTTTTATCTCTTTTGAATGTACGGTAATTATAAATTTTTTACTTAAAAATATGCCCACTGGTATAGAATAATCATTAATTAATGCCCTAAAAACAATAAATGAGTATCCATCTCTGTTTGATAATCTTGGAACTTCGTGTTCATCTAAACTATCAACTAAATCTCGCGAATATAATTTAAATTTTTTCTCTAATTGTTTTAATTCTTTATCATTTGGAGAAGAAACATCCACCCACACATTGTCTCTGATTAAATTAATTTTTCCTAAATCAATAGAACTAGTTTTTTTCCCAGAGTACTTTACACATCTTATCATTACTTAAAAATTATTTTTTTTCTTTATAAATTTTCCTACCCATAAATTTTTAAAGATAATCTCCTAAAATACAAAATATGCATGAAGGACTGCACCATATTGAGAAAAGAAAAAGAACAGAAGGTCAACATGAGCCATATCCAAGTAAAGATAAATTAAAAAATATTATTGATAAATCAATTTACATTACAGGATTATTTGGTTTGGTAATGACTATCCCGCAAATATTAAAGATATATGTAGAACAAAATGCTTCTGGAATATCAATTCTATCTTGGATAGCATATCTTTTCATGTCTTCATCTTGGATAGCTTATGGGATAGTTCACAAAGAAAAACCAATAGTATTTACCTATGCGGGATGGGTAATAATGAAAATATTAATAATAATTGGAGTAATTTTATACGGATAAAATGGGTACATTAATTTGGATATTGTTGGCAACATTATTATTAAGTTTAATATCATTAATTGGCATAATAACAATTTCTCTTAAAAAAAATACTTTAAAAAAAATACTATCATTTTTAGTGGCTTTATCTGCTGGCGCATTACTAGGCGGAGCATTTTTACATTTAATTCCTGAAGCATTAGAAAATTCTTCAACAACAACAGTATTTTCATTCTTATTAGCCGGATTCATAGTTTTTCTTTTAGTAGAAAAAATACTTCATTGGAGACATTGTCATGATGCAGAATGTGAAGTTCATACTTTTGCCTATATGAGCATATTTGGGGGCGCAGTACATAACTTAATAGACGGATTAATAATAGCAGTTAGTTTCATAACTAGTATACCTTTGGGGATTACTACGACATTAGCCGTAGCTTTACATGAAATACCTCAAGAAATTGGAGATTTTGGGGTTTTAGTGCATGGGGGATTTTCTAAATTAAAAGCTCTTAGTTATAATTTTTTATCTGCGTTGGCTGCAATTGTTGGCGGGTTGATTGGATTCTTACTCCCGATTAATAATTTAGCACAAATATTAATCCCAATTGCTGCTGGAGGATTTATCTATATTTCTGCTTCAGATTTAATTCCAGAGTTAAGAAAAGAAACAAACAAAAAGAGATCCTTTCTAAATTTATTAGTATTCATAATTGGATTATTATTGATGTACATTATATAATTTTCAATAAACTTAAAAACATAAAAAAGTATGTGAATATAATGAAAATTAAAAGGGGAGACTTATTACTTGTAACTATTATTTTTATAATTTTAGTATATTTTTTCCCACAAATAGAAGTTCAACATTCTCCAATATTAATAGAAGACCAAAATGCAATGTTGTTTCAACCGTATAAAGATAAAATAATTTACGCAAGATCAAATATTTCGGATAATTTTACATATGAATGGTATGTAAATGGGGAATTAAAAGAAAATAAAACTTCTCACACAATATTTTTGGCACATTTTGATAATTCTTTGATTACAACAGAAGGAGAGTTCCCCATGATCATAGAATCAGAGTCATTTGAAAACGGAAAATTTTCTCAAGGTTTTTCTGGAGTGGCAGAGTATTCAACAATAAACAACATAAATTTTGATGAAGGGACGATAGAATTTTGGTTAACATTAAAAGAACCATTAAATTCTACAGTATTTGATGATTTTCCAAATATATTTTATTATAATAATCCTTCTGGGCAAGAATATTTAACTTTTAAGGTGTACGGAGATGATGATTTATATTTTACAATATATGAAGAAGATTGGAGTAATTCAACCCACATAAACACAAGAAATAATCCAATAAAAGTTGGAGAACCAATGCACTTCACAATGGCATATTCAAAAACAATGAACAGATCTAGTTTATATTTTAATGGATTCAAAATATCTTCTGGAAAATATGATTATGATCTGAATTCATTAGGCAATTTTAAAATAGGAAATATAAATGTTATAATAGACGAGTTTAGAATATTGGATAGATCATTATCAAATCAAGAGGTATTGGCAAGTTATTCTTTAGGAATTCCATTTTCTGCAAATGATTTGTATTTAAATGAAAAATTAATAGAAGACGATATAATTAAAATTAATGTTGTTCATAATGAAATAACATATACTGAAGAATTATCTACAAAAAAACAATTAATTCAAAATTTAAATCCTTCAGGACCAATAATAAAGAATACAAATGAAATAAATTTTAATTTTAAAACGGAACAAAGTGTTTTTTGTGGATATAGTAACACCCCAAAACCATTTTCAGAGCTTTCAATTTTTGATACATCTCAAACAATAGACCACCAATTAAATATTCCTGTACAAAACACAATAAATTATAAAAATATTTATATAAAATGTCAAGATGATAAAAATTCATTTTTCAAAAGAGTAAGGATACTCCCTAAAATAAAAGAGAATTACCCAAAAATTGCTGCATTTAAATGGGGCAGTAATATACAAGACTATGAAGTATATAATTTATCTAAATATGATCTGCTTGCGGTCTCAAGAGGGAATTTAGATAGGCCACTGGTATTAGAAAAGATAAGAGAATATAATAATAATATTATTATTCTTCCTTATCATCTTTCAATAGGTATACAAAGCTTTGGGGGATTTTATCAAGATGATATTAGGGATAGAGTAAATGATTCAATGAGATTACAAAATGTCGAAGGAGATTTTGCAGTGTATCCAAGTAATACTGGCGTTTATTTTTATAATTTATTTATTGAAAATCAATTTAGTACAGTTTATTCAGAACACATAGCAGAAGATATAATCCCGAGAGGAGATTATGATGGTATGTGGTTTGATAACGCAGGAAACACTTTTTGGTTTTTAAAAAATTATACTGCTCCTGGATTCCCTTACACAATATATCCAGACATAAACATGGATGGGGAAAATGAAAATTTAGATGATTATGATACCTCCATAATCGCACAAGGATATTGGGGAGAGGGAATAAATAAATTATTAAATTTAATAACTTCTAAAATAGGCGAAGATGCCTTGATTGTGGGGAATGCAGCAGATAAATATCCTGGAAATTACGAAGGGAAAGTATGGGAAGGAAAATTAGAGCATTGGCAAGGAGGATCAGATGATGGGCCAGTAAATACATTCTTAGAATATTCAAACACAACATATATGGGAAGAAGTTTTCCATATTGGAATAAGGAAACTGCATCTCCTCATTTAAATTGGAATTTATTTACTAATGAAATAAATAAAACATCAAATCCTTTGGGGCACTACACAAGACACAGATTAGGAATTGCAGCAAGCATAATTGGAGAAGTTTATTATGATCCAGAGATGTTAGTTGAAGGAGATAGAGAATTTGAATGGTATGATGAATACTGGGCAGATCCAATAACCTCAAATCCAACAAATAATAGTGATATCGGTTCAGGTTATCTTGGAACTCCAATTTCAGAATCAACAATAAATAATAGTATATGGAGAAAAGATTTTCAAAATGGAATTGTTTTACTAAATCAAAATTATACACAAAAAACAATTGGTTTAGAAAAAATATTTAGGTACATCAATGGTACAGAGGCTCCAACAATAAATAAAGGGGGATTTACAAATAATAATATAACAATAAGAGGAAAAGATGGAATAATCCTTTTACGTTCATTATGTTCAGATAATCCTTCAAATGACCCAAATTGTATTTCAATTTGTGGAGATGATATTTGTGGAACTTCAGAAACTTGTTCTTCTTGTTCACAAGATTGTGGAGAATGCGATGACACTCCTGATCCAGGAGACAATGGAAATACAATAATTCCTCCTCCTTCAAACAATACTGGATGTACAGAAAATTGTGAAGAAGAATCAGAAACAATAAATCAAATAAATTTAGATAATGATAATGTTGTAGAAATAGATGTTTCTGGGGGACAGTATGTAATAATAAGTGGTGGAATAAATAGTATAATAAATATATACAATATAAACGAAATTCTAATAACTCTAATCTATGGGGGCAATATAATTGAAATTCCAATACATGAATCAAGAGAAATAAATGTAAATGATGAAACAGTAAAAATATCTTACTTAGAATATTCAAATAATAAAGCAAAGATAAGTTTTAGTAAAGAAATAAATTCTTCTTTAACTCCCTATAAATCTCAATGGCCAATATATTTCATAATATTCACAATAATATACATAATAGCATCAATAATATTTATCACAATAAGAAATAAAACTAAGAAATTCTAAAACCGAATGATTTATAAAGAGCCTTTGTTACCGTTCAGTGATTAAAAATGATAAATGATAGACATGATCCGATAATTGCAGCTTATCTTAATGATTTTAAGGGGACCGATGGAATTTTATCTGATGAAAAACAAAGGGAATTAGCAATATCCATGAATAAAGAAGTAGTAATGGCTAGAGCATATAAAAGTTCTTTAAAAGATAAAACAATTTCCGTCAATACTAAAAGAAGATTGAATTCTCAATTATATGAATTATTAGAAACAATAGAACCTCAAAGAAGAAAATTAACTGAAACAAATTTACCATTTGTTGTTTCTACAGCAAAACGTTATACTAATCAAGGATTAAGCTTTTTAGACCTAATTCAAGTAGGAAGCGAAGCAATGTATGAAAAAGCAACAATACAATATGATCCATTTCATGAACTTAATTCAAAATTTGTTTCGTATGCTGCATGGTGGGTTCGCCAAGGAATGATAAGGGCAATAGGAGATCAATCAACAACAATAAGAATTCCCGTTCACAAAAGAGATACGATAAATAAAATTAAAATTTTTTCAAATAGATTTTTTTCAAAACATGGGAGATTGCCACATTCAGATGAAATTTCCAAATCGATTGGAATCCCGGCAGATAAAGTAGAGTTTGCTTTAGAAAATTCTCAAGAAATATCAAGTTTAGACGCCCCAGTACATGAGACGAATGGTAAAAATCTCTCAGATATAACTTCATATGAAAATGATAGTGTAGAAGAACAAAGACTAAAATATAAATCAGATTTAGCACATATAATAAATAATACTAATTTAACTATAAAAGAAAGAGCAATTATTGATTCAAGATTTGGATTAAATTCTGGAATTTCAAGAACACTAGAATATGTTGGAAAAGAGCTTGGACTTACAAGAGAGAGAATACGACAAATAGAAAATAAAGCAAGGAAGAAACTTAATAGGACAACAAATAGACTAGGAATTAAATTAGAGGACATACTATGAAACCTCAAATGCAAAGAATAAAAAATGAGAAATTAACAATACAACAAGAAATAAATTTAATAGAAGATTATCAATCAGGTTCAAAAGCATCTGGACATTCTTTGGCAAAATTGACTGAACATTATAAAGGGCTTGTGAGTAAGACATCAAGGCCATACATAATTAAACAACCTTTTGGGGCAGGGTCAGAAGATATTATCTCAGATGGTAATTTAGGATTAATAAATGGATTAAAAAGATATGATGCAACTAGAGAAATTAAACCCTCTACATATTTAATTCAAAGGAT
>Ga0233440_1002663_pt1 | contig 14389 bp, 15 predicted proteins | sample SI_123_September_5_FD_182791 | JGI IMG/M metagenome (GOLD analysis project Ga0233440, IMG submission 182791) | Seawater microbial communities from Saanich Inlet, British Columbia, Canada - SI_123_September2016_120_MG | ecosystem: Environmental > Aquatic > Marine > Inlet | place: Canada: British... | reverse complement strand
TGTACTTTTATGACTATTTAAAACACATATATTCAGAAAGGGTAGACTTTAAACATCTAAAACCGTTCTATCAGAGTAAACACGAACTCGCTCACGAAACATATCTACAAACATTTTCAGAAAAAAACATTGCGAACAAGACGCTCATTAGAAAATTTTTTGAATTTAATAAGGCAATATGTAATAAAGAATACATTGAGATGGTAGGATTGGAATCCAAATTAATTAACCAAGTTGAAGATAATCTTAACACATTTTTGGAGATTTTAATTGCAAACAACGATTTGCGAAATAAAAATGAATTAGATCCAAGAATTGAAGCACATTCAAAACACATGGTTGTTAGATTTGAAGATATCACTCTTGGAATATTTGCATATAAAAATTATAAAGCAACATTCAATGATCTAGATGAAGAAAAAGATCAAGAAAAAAAGATTGCCTTTGAAAAACAGATACAAAATAATTTGAGAATAACTCGCTATTTACTTGAAGAGAATTTAAATTTACTTGAGAAAATAAATGGGTGGAGAGGTTAAATTGTATTTTCCGGATACCTCAGTATACATGTGTTTTGTGAATCACGAACCGGAAGTAAAACCGGCAAAACAAGTACTTGATAATGAGTTAATTACATTTTATATAGTTGCGCGCGAGCTTGACGGAATCTTTGAAAATCGGCGTTCCAAAAAGAATCGTTTGTTGTTTGAAATTACAAAATTCAAAAAGTTTATTGATATGAAGAATTATCTCTGCGAAAGTTGTAACAATAAGAATGATTTTGTACACTTTAATCAATTATTTGACCGGATATGCAAAGAACTGCGGGTTAAACCAACCGATAAAATTGAGGCTGAGAATTTGAAACGTATTGAGAATAAAATATTCGAAATTTGGAATTCTCAATCAACAAAACTTCAGTTAGTAATTAGAAAATCAAAAAACACACGAAGTCCAATAATCAATTTTGAGGATGGTGCATATCATAGTTTATATGCAGCACTGTCTAGGCAACTCCGCCCTAAACTAAGTGAAGATCACGATTTCAAAATATTAACTGCAGGCATATGGTATGGTTTAACTAGCTATCCTGATATTGAAATTGTATCTAAAGACAATTTTTTTATCGAAAACAGAGATGCCGTAAATAAGTTAGTGATGAAACGCGAAAGGTATATTGAGGAACAGCAAATTCCATTCAATATTAAATTTCTAACCGAAGTACGGTAGATATTTAAATAATAAATATGTGTTGGGATTAAAATTTAGACTTCTTAAATAGAACTGACGATTTAATACTTTTTAAACAACGGCCTCCATAAAACACAAGATCACCTTGTTCTTAGAACTAGATTACTTAAAAGATCCATTTCGCCACGAGGAACCGTTACGGCGTTTGTGTGAGGTCAGAGCATCTTTACGATGCCCTTATCAGCATCTACTTCAACTAAAGAACCGTGTTCTAATACTTTTGTAGCGTTCTTTGTTCCGACGATACATGGAACTCCTAGCTCGCGAGCAATAATTGCTGCGTGGGAAAGTAAACCACCTTCGTCAGTAACAATTGCGCAAGCTTTCCTCATTGCAAGAACATAATCCGGGTGAGTCATTGGAGAAACTAGTACATCTCCTTTCTCAACTTTTAGGATATCGTGAACAGTTTTGACTATCTTAACAGTTCCAGTAACTATTCCTTTGTGGGCAACGACTCCTTTTACAACTTCGTCTTTTTTCTCAAAAACAAAGCCTTTTTCTCCCAAGACCTTGTTGAAATCCTTTTCAACTAGAACAATTTCTTTGTTCGCAAGATACAAGAGAAAGCCTTCTTCTCGAGAATCAGAAAAACTAATTTTTTCTCCATTAAGAAGAGAATTAATCTCAATAGTAGTTAGAAAAGCTAGTTGTTTTAGAGTTAAATCAAATCGAGTAGCAATTTCATTAAAAAATGGTTGAATCAAAAAGATTGCGCGTCGCCGATAATCATCACGAGCATCCATTATAAAACCAAGTTCTTGTACCATTAGAATTGTTTCATCAATTGCAATAGGAACTTCTTTGCGAGGAGGTAATTTTATTCCATTAACAAATTCTTGCGCCGCCTCTATTGACCAAGGAGCATTCCAAATATCAAGACAAGGTAACCAAGAGTATTCTTTGTGAAAAGCTAGTATTTCTTCTTCTGTTTTAATGCTAACAGCTTTTTCTTGCATTAATAGAACCGTGCTTTTCTTTGTAGGATTTAGCATTCGTTCATCTTTTACGATACTCTTGCCTTTTTCTCTGTGGTGCGTTGCTAGTAAATGCCCTGCCCAAACAAAATAAGCGTATGTGAGAGCAGTTTTTTGGTATTCTAAATAAATTTCTTTTAACTCGGTATTTGAAAGCTTTGAAAGACTAGTATCGTTAATCTTTTTACAAAAAGACACGTACGCTTCTCCGCAAGAATTAAATTCTTTAACAAACTCGCAAAACCGTTCTTTTGAAGAAGTGTGTTTGATAACAAGCTCTTTTATTAGGTCTTTGAATTCACTCTCTTCAAAATAATAAACCTCGTTCTTGTTATCAGGAACAACTAAAGAACTAGGACACTCTGGAAGAGAAAGTAACGCTTGTTCACAATACTGAACAGAGTATCTTCTAGCAAAAGCTTTGATGTATTTCATGCTAGAATTAGTGGAAAAAAGGTTTAAATTAGTTTCAAATCTATTTAACTGGTTGTGCTTCTTTCCACATTTCTTCAAAAGTTTTTGTTAATACTTTTAATAGGTCCGTACTTTGGCCTTTAATAGTCATTCTCTTTTCGTAGTTGTTTCTGTCGTGAACCCCTAAAAGGAATTCTTCAGAATCCCTTATCATAAAATGCATACCAAGTTTAGGATTTAACCTAATCTCGCCCCCATTTGACAAACAATCGTTTACTTGTTTCTTATTTTCTTTTGTTATTGCAGAAGTAAGTATTTTTATTTTAATCCCGCGTTTTAAAGCTCGCTTAAGACTTAAATTAGTTTGAAATGTTCCAATAAATATAGGAGCTACTTGCCAGATTTCTTTTTTTGCTAGATCTCGCAACACTACTACGGCTTGCAAATGTTCTTCTCTTCCATCTAAAAAAGTTACAGAAGGAGCTTTCTCATCTAAAAGAGCTTTTTTGGGATCCATTTCTATCGAATTTATTAGATTTATTTTTTCATCAAGCGTGTTTTTCCTTTGATCCAAATATCTTTTTAGAGATTCTTTTATATCATTTATTTTATACCGTTTTGGGCTTGTTGGAATAACTTCAATAAAGCCTTTGTGTTGTAATTCTTGGAGAACTTGGTAAATTCTTCCCTTTGGAACAGAAGTTTTTGTATACAATACTTTTGCGTCTGCAGATTCAACCAAAGCTAGTTGAAGCACAATTTCTCGCTCGTAACCATTCAAATCAATTGAATTGAGAAAAGATAACAAATCCATAAACTAATTATAGTTGTTTTACCTATTTAATAGTTTCTAATGGGGCATTATTTATCGAATGGTAATAAAACAAATTATTTTCGATATGGGCGGAGTACTTTTGAAGGGAAGACTCGAAGATATTCTTGATGGCGTTTCTTCAAAGCTTGGAATTGACAAAAGTGTTTTCAAAGGGCTTGAGAGCCATTACAAAGCAAAAGCATTAACTGGTGAAATGAAACATGCGAAATATTTACAAATGCTCAAAGATAAAACTGGTTTAGAGCAAAGTATTGAGGACTTACTCCACATTTGGAAAGAAACTTATCTCAAACTTCTTCCAAAAAATGAAGAACTTCTAAACAAAATTAAAGAGCTGAAAAAAACTTGCCCAGTTGGCTTAATCTCTAATATTAACGAGTTTCACGCAAGCATTAATTATGAGAGAAACTTGTTTGAGCCATTTGAACCTTGTTTGCTTTCTTGTGAAGTCGGAATAGCAAAACCAGACAAAAGAATTTTTGAGTTAGCCCTTAAAAAAATTGGTTTGCCAGCAAATGAATGTCTTTACATCGACGATAGGATAGAACATCTCAGAACAGCAAAACAACTTGGATTTAAAACAATTCAATTTACCGAAACAAAAAAAGCAATTAAAGAAATTGAACAATTAATTAGGACACAAGTTTAAATTCGTTTCAAATGATTATTTTTCTCCCTCAAAAATTTCGTCACTCGCATCAAATTTAGGATGAATTACTACAATTAATTCAAAAGGTTCTTTCGCAAGTTTTAATTGATGCCAAGTGTTTTTTGGGATTGGAATAGTGTCTCCTTCACGAACTTCAAATTCTTCTTCTCCAATTACAACAATGCCTTCTCCTTTTGTGATATAATAAACTTCTTCCATTTTTTTGTGCAAGTGTTTCTTTGCGTCTTTTGTAACAATATTATGCGAAATATCAATATTTCCAGAACTATAAAGTTCTCTTAGTGCTCCACAAGAAGAATCAATTGGAGTAACATCGTCTTTTCTTATTATTTTCATAAAAATAAGTTAGTGTAAAGGGTTTAAATTAGTTTTTTACCCAAAAACTCTTAATTAAATTCCTCTAATAACTATATCATGATTAAGCCAAAAGACATTGACTTTTTGCCGGAGAACGCGGGTTGTTACTTATTCAAAGACGATAAAGGCAAAGTACTCTATGTTGGAAAAGCAAAAAACTTGAAAAAAAGAGTTAAATCTTATTTTGGGAAAAACGATCACACACATAAAACAAGAATGCTTGTAGAACGAATAAAAAAGATTGATTTTATTATAACAAAAACCGAGAGTGAAGCGTTCTTGCTTGAAAACAATCTAATCAAACTCCATTACCCTCGATTCAACATTGATTTAAAGGATTCAAGAAGATACGCGTATCTTCGACTCACAAAAGACGCTTATCCTATACTTGAAGTTGTAAGGATTCGAGAAAAAACAGGTGAGTACTTTGGACCATTTACGTCTGGAAGAATAAGAAAAATTGTAATGGACACGATTACTAGAAACTTTAAAATTCTAACAAAAAAACCTTCGGCAAAACTAATCAAGATAATTGACAAAAAAGAATACGCAAAAAGAGTTGCGCTAGCTCGAAAAATCCTCAAAGGGCATAGTGAAAAGCTCATAACCGAACTAACAAAAGAAATGGAAGAAAATTCAAAAGCAGAGAACTTTGAATACTCTATCACCCTTCGTAACCAAATACAAGCGCTAGCAACAATGCAAGAAAAGCAAGTAATGGAACTAGGTAGAAGCATTGATGCAAACATAATTAACTACGGAGTTTATGGTGGAGAAGTATACTTATTATTATTCAATGTTAGACGTGGGGTTGTAGAAGACAAACAAGAATTTGTTTTCGATTACTACGAAGACTTTTTAGAAGATTTTTTAGCACAAATATATCAAAACCAATTACCTCCAAAAGAATTAATCATTCCAATAAAAGTTGGTGAATACTTACAAGACTATTTAACAAAGAAACGAGGAAGCAAAGTCAAAATAACTACCCCGGTGAAAGGAGAAAAAAAAGAATTGCTAAACTTTGTACACCAAAACATTAATGCAACGTTTTTTGCAGGGAAAGAACGAATGGAAGAACTACAAAAAGCTATTCGGTTACCAAAAATACCTACTTTAATTGAGTGCTTTGATATTTCGCATTTATCGGGAACAAATACGGTTGCTGCAATGGTTGCATTTGAAAATGGGTTCGCAAAAAAGTCTTTGTACCGAAAATTCAAAATCAAAACAGATGCTGGCGGAGATGACTTAGTTGCAATGAACGAAGCAATCAAGAGAAGATACGGCGGTAGCCTTTCTAAGAAAATGAAGTTCCCAGATCTAATCGTAATTGATGGTGGGCGGGTACAATTAAACATTGCGATAAGCGTTCTTGCAGAATTAAAACTAACTATTCCAGTTATTTCGCTTGCAAAAGAATTTGAAGAAATACACGTACCCTATACTAAGACTCCTTTTAGATTAAACAAAAACAACAAGGGTTTACAAATGCTAATCAATATCCGTGACGAAGCACACCGATTCGCAAATGCTTATAGAAAAACTCTTCAAAGCAAGGGATTTAAATAAAACCGGCAACGCCAAGACCGTTAAATGTAGCCCCTAGAATGCCATAAGCTTAAAAGAGTGTCCCCCCAGTATATTAATATGTTTATTGAAATTAAAGAAGTTGGAAAAAGAAAAAAGTATTATTTAGTCCATTCTTTTAGACAAAATGCCAAAGTTAAAAAAATAAGGAAGTTTCTTGGAAATAACTTAAAAAAAGAAGAATTGAAAAAGAAAAGAAAAATTGCAGAAAAGCAGTTATTACAGAGAATTAATGTTATCAAAAAAATAAACGACCCATTACTTGAGGAATTCTCCAAGAAGCAAATAAAAGAAATAAATCTTTTAATAAAAAATAAATTTGATATATTTCATTTGTCAGAAAACCAGTGGCAAGAGTTCTCGGAAGTTTTTACTTATAACACCAATGCTATTGAAGGCTCAACGCTTGAAAAACATGAAGTGGAAGAACTTTTTGAGGACAATATTTGGCCACAAGATAAATCTAAAGAAGATATTGCAGAAGCGTATGGTGTAAAAGAAGCAATTGAATACATACGAAAAACAAAAGATGTTATTTCAATTGAATTGATAACAAAATTACACAAAATAGTTTTCAAAAATTCAAAATCTTTTGCAGGTAAACTAAGAAAGAAAGGAGAACGCGTAGTAATAGTTAACTCTTTTGGAGAAGTAGTTCATGAAGGCGCACCACCCGAAAAAATAAAAGAAATGTTGAATGAACTTGTAGAGTGGTATGAAAAACACCATAAAAAATATCCTCCTATTGTTTTAGCCGCAGTTGTTCACAACCAATTTGAAAATATTCATCCTTTCTGCGATGGAAATGGACGTGTTGGCAGACTACTTTTAAATTATGTCTTACTAAAGCATAAATTGCCTCCAGTAAATATTGATTTTGAAAAAAGAAAAGTATATTACAAAACATTACAAGAATATGAAAACAACCATAATATCCGTCCCACAATAGAGCTTATTTTAGAAGAATATAAAATTCTAAGAAAAACTCTCAAAATTGGGCGGACACAAAAATAATAATTGTAGTCGCCCAGTGAAAAGAGTATAAACTTTACCTCGCGAGAATTATCTATGGAAAAATACAAATTTGAGCTAGGAGAACAATTCAAACTAAAAGCCGACTTTAAGCCGGCAGGCGACCAAATAAACGCAATTAGCGAGCTAGTTGACGGGATAAAGCGAGGCAAGAACCCACAAACTCTTCTAGGAGTAACTGGTAGCGGAAAAACATTTACTATAGCAAATGTTATCGAGCAAGTACAAAAACCAACTTTAGTTCTAGCCCACAACAAGACTCTTGCAGCACAATTATTTAATGAATTCAAAGCGTTTTTCCCAGAGAATAGAGTAGAGTACTTTGTGTCTTTCTATGATTATTATCAACCAGAATCATATATTCCTGCAAGCGACCAATACATTGAGAAAGACTCTCAAATAAATGAGTATATTGAGCGAATGCGACTCTCAGCAACCGCGTCACTTATGAGTAGAAATGACGTCATAATTATTGCAAGTGTTTCTTGTATTTATGGGCTAGGAAACCCAGATAATTTCACTGGACTTGGTTTTGAAATAGAAGTAGGACAAAAAATTACTCGTCGAGAATTAATGGCAAAACTAATTGAAGCACAATACGAAAGACATGATATAGAACTATTGAGCGGAAGGTATCGAGTAAAAGGAGATACTATTGATCTTGTTCCAGGGTATGATAGAGACATTATTCGCGTAGAATTCTTTGGTGACAACATCGAAAATATATTTTTAATTGACAAGGCAAGCGGAGAAAAACTAGACGAACTAAAACACTACTTTTTGTTTCCTGCTAGACACTTTGTTGTTCCAGAAGAAAAAACTCTTGCAACAATTGAACTAATAAAAGCTGAATTAAAAGAAAGACTACCAAAACTTGACACGATAGAAGCGCATAGATTAAAACAAAGAACTAATTATGATTTAGAACTCCTTGAAAATATTGGTTTTTGTAAGGGGATAGAAAATTATTCAAGACATTTTGATGGGAGAAGCGAGGGAGACCCGCCCTTTTGTTTGCTTGATTATTTTAAAAATAATTTTTTAATTGTTGTTGATGAAAGTCACCAAACGATCCCACAATTTAATGGAATGTACAATGGAGATCGAAAAAGAAAAGAAACTTTGGTCGAATATGGTTTTCGTTTGCCAAGCGCACTTGACAATCGCCCATTAAAATTTAGTGAATTTGAAAAGTACTTGGACAAAGAAAATGTTATCTTTGTTAGTGCTACTCCAGATAAATACGAAAGAGAAAACTCTAAAAAGATCGTTGAACAAATCATTAGACCAACTGGTTTGATTGATCCAGTTATTGAAGTCCGTGCAACCGAAGGGCAAATGGCACACCTATTAATAGAGATTGACAAAATAATCAAGAGAGGAGAAAGAGTTTTAGTTACTACGCTAACAAAAAAATTGGCCGAAGAAGTTAGTGACTTTTTTGCTTCAAAGAAAATAAAGTCTAGGTACTTGCACTCTGAAATAAAGACTCTTGAACGAACAGAACTATTAAGACAATTAAGAGAAGGTAAGTTTGATGTTTTAGTTGGAATAAATCTTTTACGAGAAGGAATTGATTTGCCAGAAGTAGGACTTATAGCGATTTTTGATGCTGACAAAGAAGGGTTTTTGCGAGACCAAAAAAGTTTGATTCAAATCATCGGTCGCGCTGCACGAAACTCTGCTTCAAAAGTAATTTTGTACGCGGATCGTGAAACCAAATCGATGAAAGGAGCTATAGAAGAAACAGATCGGAGAAGAAAAATACAAATGGATTATAACAAAGAACATGGAATCATTCCTAAAACGATTATCAAGCCGATTGAAGAAGCAAAAGTACTTATCACAGACACTAAACACATACCTATTAGTGAGAAGAAGCGTCTTGTGCCACAATTAGAAATAGAAATGAAAGAAGCTGCTGACAAACTCAATTTTGAATTAGCCATTGCGCTACGAGACAAAATTGCTAAGCTAAAACAAGAGCTTAGCAAAACAAAAAATTAGATTAGTTTCAAAAAAGCTTTTAAAGATCAAAATAATTATTTTTAGACAGGAGTTGATTTGATGAAACGAAGAACACCAAAATCGGTTAGAACTGGAGGGGTTGTTAGACCCGGGAGCAAACCCGATCCACGCAAAGGTAAATTTGCAACAGCACATCCAAGACGTAAACCCGGATCAAAAGGAAGATAGATTTTCCACGAGGGACCTTTGCAGCATTTGTCTATTTAATTCGATTTATTATTAAGATCCAAATAACGAAGAAGAAAACGACTAGCTTTTGTATTAGCGCGGAGTTGTTTGAGAAATAAAATAGTATTAGTGCAATTATTACAAAACCAAAAAGAGAAAATAACTTATTTTTTCTAAACAAATGGATACTAAAAACAAGTATTGTTATTGCGACTAATAAAAAGAATGAGAACGCTACGACGATGTGTTCAAATAACATGTTTAATGGAAAAGCTGCGATTCCGCCCATAAAAATCATTGAAATCGCTCCGATCAAAAAACCGATTTTACAAATAACATCTTTTTCATTCAAAAATGATTTTAAAAAATACAAACAAAATAACAATGCCGAAATGAAAAAACCGGTATTGAATATTAATGCTGTTGAACCAACACCAAGCGCACTAATTGGTTGACCAAAGAACAAATAATTTCCATACAATAACATCGCAGAAGCAAGTGTTATTGCAAGAACAATTATTGCTGAGAATAGATACTTACTATTATTCAAATCCATGTTAGAATAGTGTTCAAACTACTTTAAATTAGTTTCAAATCGTCCTCCTTAGGAAAGACTTTAATAGTCGGAGATAATAATCTTGATAGAGATTGTTATGATACACAAAAGAATGTTAAAACACGTGGTTGAAAGCGCAAAGGCGCGAGCAATGCAACCGGCACAGAAACTAACATATACCCAAGCCAAAGATATATTTAACAGAGTTTTGCGAGTTCAAAAGTTAGACGCTAGCGCACAAAAAGATGCAAAAGCATTTTACAAAGGACTCTGTGCAATAAGACTTACCCGCAGTGCAAGCGGACATTGTAGTACAAAAACAGCAAACAAATTTCGCGAGTTCCTTAAGAAAAATCTTGGTCAATTACAACTAATGCAAAGAAAGGATATTGAACAAATAGTAAAGGATCCAGAATTTAAAATCACAGAAGACACTATAGACCAAGCAATTGATGCTCTCAAAAGGTTAGACTATGTACGTCCTGTAGAGATAACTAGACACCAAATAGCTGAAGCTGATAAATTATTAAAAACCAAAGGCAGCCAAAACTGGGTTGCACTATCTACTCCGATCCTAAACACAATTATGGAACTTTATCGCGGATCAATAAAGTATCGTGTTGGAGAAGCCACTTGGAAAAAAATAAATACTCCTGAATTAATACCTAAACCAAGACCGCCCCGCTTTTAGCAAAAAAAACAAAAACCACTTTTTAAGAATACTTTTCTTTGATTTTAGTAGTATTGTACTTATCAGCGTGAAATACTTTGGCTTTAACTATTTTTGGTTTATAACTAGCATCTAAATTATCAAGAATTGTTTTTTTAGTTATTTGACTATCATGCCCAATGCAAATCACATCGGGCTTTAGCTCGTTAACTATCCCAAAAACATCTTCTTCGTGCCCAATAACTGTTTTGTCAACAACCTTGAGTGCATCCACCATTTGTTGCCTCTCTTTTTCAGTAAAATAAGATTTTTTACTTCGTTTATGGCATCGTTTATCAGAGCTAACTACAACAACTAAAGTATCTCCAAGCGTGCTAGCTTGTTTTAGATAATCAATATGCCCTAAGTGAATAACATCAAAAGTACCTACTGCTAAAACAATGGTTTTTTTGGTTTGCGCCATACTAACTCTCTTAGCTGTAAATATTTAAACCTTTTTAGTAGTTTCAAAATGATTATTTTTTAACTAACTTAGACTTCTTTATTTCTACATAACCTGTGAATTCGTTTGTAAGTTTCTTTGAAAAAGAAACATCTAACCTTTTTGTAAAGCTTGGTGCGTCAACAACAAGTGTTTCGTATTCGCCACCCTCACCAGCAACATTCACTCCATACTTCTTTTTCAATTTCTCAAGTTCTAACAAATCTTTTCCAGTTAAAATTTTGCCAAGCCACTTCTCACTCAAACCATAACAAGCTATCTTTGTAACCATTACTTTGAACTTTTCTTTTAGCAAACGTTTCATATACGTTGTTTGATTCATTTGCCACAACGGTGCAAACGCTCTTATGCCAAGCTTCTCACTAATCTTTTCGATTCGCGCTCTCTGATAATTCGAAAAGAGTGCTCCGCTAACAACGCCTTCGATTCCAAACTTCTTTTTTGCTTGCAAAACAAGTAATTCAAGATCCTTCAACTCTTTTTCCTTAACCCCTTTTGTTTTTGCTATCAAAACGGGAACACCATATGCACTAGCTTGTAACTTTGCAAGAGAAATTGTTGGAGTGTGAAACATAAAAGAATCTTTATTTTGCGAATCAATTGTTAAAAAGCATTTTACTAAGTAACCTTGTTTTTGCATTAAGTAAGCTGCATAAAGAGAATCTTTTCCGGTTGAAATAAGCGCAGCAATCGGAATGTTTTTTTGTTTTTGTGGATCTTTTTGCCAAAGAGACGAAAGATAATTTGCTTTGGATTTGAAACCATTTTTCTTTGCAAGAGCTCCGAGTGCTTTGTCAAAATTACTCCCGTATTGAGCAGCTTTTTTTGGTCTCAAAGCAAATTCTTCATCTAGACCAAAACCAATTGCTAGTTCACGCAAGATTTTTTTATTTAAGTTATTCTTTTTATCCAGTTTCATTTTAGGAGGAATCGCCAGAGCAACTTCTACAAGTTTTTTATCAAGATATGGTAAGCGAAGTTCGGTTTTGTTTTTCATACACACAATATCCTCAAAATACAAATCATTTTCATACATTTTGATTAAATAAGAAAAAGAGTCCTTGTTAATGTCGTTGCTTTCTTTGAATCGATTGTAACCGGCAAACAATTCATCGGCTCCAAGACCCGAAAACAACACTTTTTCTTTAACTATTTTTGTTGCAAAGAAAATTGTTGAAGCAATCCCTACGCGAACAGGGTCTGCTGATTCAATTAGTTCAATTATTTTTGGAAGTTCTTTTTCAAACTCTATCAAAGATACTAAATTAACTTTTAAATTAGAATTCAAATCATTTGCTACGCGTTTGGCAAACGCCAAGTCTTTTGGTTCTGCAAAATCTTTTATACCGGCAAAATAAGAAGTAAATTGCCTATCATCATTCATTAGAGCTTGTCCTATAATAGAAGAATCTATTCCTCCTGAAAGTAGCACGCCAAACTTTTGTTTTGGAATTCTTTTTGAAACAGCTTGTAAAAACGCAGTTTCTAATTCCTTTTTTGCTTTTTTTGCAACTACTTGTTTTATTTTTCTGTTTTTAAAAGACGCTTTACCTGTTTTAGTATTAAACACTAAAATCTTTCTAGGGTTTAAGTGTTGTTGATTAATTGCAAGAGCCTTTTTCTCCGAAGCAAATACAATCGACTTTTCGTGTTCATTATAAGAGTAAACTAGTGGTTTTACCCCAAACAAATCTCTTGCTAAAACCAAGCGTTCTTTCTCCTTTGAAAAGTAGGCAAAAGCAAATACTCCATCGAGCTCTTCTACGATAGACGCAATATTCTCAACACCTTTTTTTTCTATTAGTTTTAGAATTAACTCTGAATCATTTTTTGCTTTTAAAGAATATTTTTCATTTAGTTCGACCCAATTATAGATTTCGTTATTTGAAACTAAAAAAGACTTATTGTATTTTAGCGGTTGTTCTACAAAATCGATTATTGAATGTAAATTGTGACCAAAAAATGATTTCGGTGCAACCTTTACAATATTTGATGCGTCTTTGCCTCGATTAGCAAGTATTTTCAAACCGTTTTTTACGATTGCTTCACTTTCAACTAAGTTGATTGCTCCGATTATCCCACACATGATAAAATTAGTGAGCAAACAATTAAAAAAAGCAAAAGTCTACTTAAGTAATGTTTAAGATAGTTCAAACTAAGAAAGGATTTAAAGTAAAAAGACCGGACAAACATCCAAATGCAGATGGTGAACTCCAAATCGAAAAATTCCTAGTCGAAAAGGACATTAAATATCTTAAAAGAAAAAAGCTTTTTGATTTGAAAGGAGATACAAAAAAATACCGTGTACCTGATTTTTATTTACCTGCGCATGATTTATCTATTGAGTACTTAGGAAGTTGGGACGCAACCAAGAAAGATTATTTTGGTAAAAAAGAAATCAAACGATTCATGAAAAAAGTGTATGTTTATCAGGCAAATGAACTTAATTGTGTTTTTATCTATCCAAAAGATCTTTTGACTGCACCAACAACAATCATGAAAGCAATAAATAGAAAGGCAAAAGCGAATCCCTACCAAGACATAAAAATTCCTTGGCTAGATTACGAAAAAATCGAGAAACCGTTACCAAGTGACTTTATTACAAAACCATTAAATTGGCAACTTGATTGGTTAAACCCAAAAAAAATAGAAGAGCCGTGGCCAAGCGATTTTGTAAGAGAAATAAAAAAGAAAGTAAAGAAAAAGATTAAAGTAGAAATTCGAGAACCTATAATGGAAGTTAGAGAAGCAGAAATAGTACCAGACTATGGTCTAGAAGAACCAGAAAAAAAACCTAGCAGAGCTGGTGAATTCATAGTTAGCATTGTAGGAATACTATTAATACTCTTAATTATCGGTGCAATCGCAATAATTATCTTCTTTTTCCTAAGCTTTGGAGCATAGATGGTTTTCCCTAAAGAAAACCCTCTTCTTTTAATTCGTCTTTGATTTTTTTAATGCTTTTTCGATAATACATAGCTTCTTTTTCAAGATTGTCTGCTAAGTCTTCTAGTCGTCGAAGAATATCTTGTATTCTTTGTTTGTCCATTACACCACCTAATCGCTTTTCCATAACCCATGCATATTGCAATACGCTCTTGCCGAAATAACTTCTACATCACATAATTTCATTTCAGGTTTGTCTCCAGCTTTTAGATTCTTTCGTAAGATTTTGTCTCCAACAAACGCTTCTATCCACTCTATTTGATGAGCTTCTTCCATTGGATGTTCTTTTGAACCTACTTTGATTATTGTTCCGTTATCTGTTTTTTCTATAACTGGTTTGTGTTTTTCAGTTCCCTCTTCACCAGATTTTGCTTCTGCGAGATTCATGCTGGT
>Ga0233440_1002649_pt1 | contig 14449 bp, 12 predicted proteins | sample SI_123_September_5_FD_182791 | JGI IMG/M metagenome (GOLD analysis project Ga0233440, IMG submission 182791) | Seawater microbial communities from Saanich Inlet, British Columbia, Canada - SI_123_September2016_120_MG | ecosystem: Environmental > Aquatic > Marine > Inlet | place: Canada: British... | reverse complement strand
TGACTATTTATATCCTTTCCATCATGCCCGAAATCAACTCCAAAAGCCGATAAAGCCCCCCCTTCAACATCACTACCATACTTGAATTCATTAAACCCTACCGTGCTAAACAATGGATTACTGACAATATTCGTCATATCTTGACAATTATTAAGGTTAAGATTCTTTAGTAACAGTTTTAAATTGAAAAAAGAAGGTTCAAATGCATAACACTTACTATTATTCACTTTGTTATGATAAATTGAATACAACCCTATATTAGCACCAATATCAAACAATACACTTTCGCCCTTACCAAATTCCTCTATCCATGCTAATGTTTCCGGCTCCTTATCTGAAAAACTTTCAGCCCTAAAAATATTAAGTGAGTTAGGTGTGTAGAACTGCAATTGGATTTCTTTGTTTTCACAACTAACATGCTTAACTTTCTTAATCTCACTATCTGAATGATGTAGTTGATGATCGAGTGCAATTTTTTTAAACTGGGGGTTTAATAAGGATAGTATATCAATAAGAAAATTAAGTCCATAAAATGGAGATACAACTATAAATTTAAAAAACTTTTTAAACATTATTTTTACCTTGTTAATATTAACTATGAAAAACATCAAAGCACCCATTATTGTATTCGAAGATTACACACCTACCAACAGGTAAATTAGTCTCCCATGCAACATTGCAATTATCCTTGATAATAGACCTATTTAATACTAATTTATAAGTTGCATACTCTTTCAAACAAACCTCTTCCAACATCTGTGTAGAATCACCATCGATTAAGATAAATTTAATACATATCTCTTTATCTACAGGGTTAGAAAAAATCAAGTCATAACTATAATCTGGTTTAATAATAAACTGTGGCGTATAAGTATGTTTCCCTCGAGTCCGAACCAACGATTGAATATTTTGTTTATTGTCAAGACATATGCCACCAAAGTTCCCATGAACATACGAATATCCGCTATCCACACCTTTTCGGAATCCGGAATATCCACGATGCTGAAAAACTAAATTACCTAATAATTCTTTATATTTCTGGAGTGACTCATCTGAATATCTGACATGATGAGTAAAGCCACCAAATTCATTGCCACTTGTCATTTTCACATCAATAGACAGCTTACAATGAAAACCCTTACTTTCAACCTCATGAATGCCACAAGGACTCCCATCTTCATCAAAAAAATGGAAAACATGGTGGCAGTTCACGGTTTCAGCAGTTAGCAATGCTAAGCTATTTTCAGCAATAAATATGGTTTCATACTCACCCAACCTGAAGGAAAAAAAATCTGACACATCAGATTTTGACTTAAAAAATTTAGTCTGAATAATGCTAAATGGACTAGCATTAATACGATCTTTAAAATTAACAATTTTTTTAATTAAATTACTCATGACAATTGAGATAGCCAGTTATTTTTCAATATTTGCTGCCCTTTAAATTTATTGCTCCAAAACAGTTCTGCGGGTGGATGTGTGTGCTCTACAGATAGATAGCCAAAATCATCATAAGAAATGAAAATTGGAATACCCAATGTACCCTCGGAATAAAAACACACTTCAGTATTATCAATTACCTTAGTATCTATGATTCCTGCAGAATTATGGACGTATTTTTGACTAGATACTGTTTTTTTGGTGTCTGTATTAGCCATATTAAGACTAAACACCTGTTTTTCATCAAGCTTATTAGAATGGATATTAATAAAAACAACTTTGGTCTTTATATTCACATTGTTGCCTTTCATTAAAGAGTCAAATGCCAAAAATGTTCCTTTAATTTTGCTCATTTGATGCGGGAACTCACCTTGATAACTAGAATAAGCATTGCCTTTTCTAAAGAAAATAGCAGCACGCTCATTAACTGGAGACAAGTCAACTTTTCTAGATAATGGTTCTGGTAATATTGTGTATTCATCATTTAAATCAACATCAATATCAACAGGAATAACAACTGCTAATTGACCAACATCAAGATCATAGTCATTAGAGTTTAAGATAATATTATTATCTCCACCAAACCCAGATTCACCAAGTTTTTCCCAAAAAACATTTTCAAATTTTTGAGTGTAAATGCCAACTTTATAGTCAATGTCAACTCTTGATTGACTCTCTCTGTTAGGAACAAATTTAGACAAATGAACTGAACTAACAATCTCATCACCTACATTTGTCAAAAATAAATAATCTGACATACTGACTCCTAATTAGTTTAATTCGAATGCTCTAGCAATATTTTCATCTGTTGGCTCTATAAAGAAATTGTCTTTATACCAGTAAGCTATTTTTTCAACCTTGTCTATATTGTTATTTTTATATTCTAAGAGATTGTTATACTGCTTTATAGTGTCTTGCCCACTAAAAGCAATACTCCAAATCTCTCCCCTTCCATAATCCACTAAGGGACTGATTAAATTATCCTTATCAGCAATTATAATCACGGGAATTCCACAGGCAACAGCCTCTAACGATGTGCCTGCATAAGGTGGTGTAAATACTACATCTGCACCTCTAAGCACCTCATATAAATCACCATATACATAATTCCAATCACTTTTCATATATTTATTAAATTGGCTCTCATTCGTAGTGGGGTGTATTTTGACATTCAATTTTTCTATATTCTTAGCTTTCTTTAGAATATCTATCCCTTCTTCTATGTCATAACCTATTAACGCTAAGGGTTTTTTGCCTTCTCTTCCATCATCTGTGTATCTAAATAAATTTTGATACCTTAAAGACGAGCCATCCCTGAAAATATGTTTACCACTATTACTATAATTGTGCCTCCCATTTAACAAAGTCTGATGAGGTGCAACTCTCATATCAGAGTCCGTATCAGTAATATGCATACTAATATATGCTCTATATGTCATTGAGAACTCACAACCATAAACCACTATATCTTTGTTAGATTCCTTTATTGCCCTGTTAAAAGATTTCTCAAGATTATGAAACTCTTGCCAGCTAATAATTTTTGATCCGTCTGCCAATTTTTTTGCTATTTTCCTGCCAACCAAAAATCTGACATACGCTATAAACGATGTGTCAGATAAACCACTAAACAGCTCATAGTTAAAGTGCGCATCCAATTCATGCTCATTGTTTTGTATTAATTTAAATTGTTTAAATGGATATTTCACAATAAAAATAAAAATCTTAAATATGTCTACTATATTTAAAAGTTCATGCTCATACACAAATGTATTGCTTTTGTCTTGATTTGTGACATTAAATAAATTTATTAACTTAAAAGGATTTTTACTAGACCTATACAATCTAGGCAAGAAGATATAATTTTTATTGTGTTTTTCCAACACATCATACAATCTGCCAAAATAATTTTCTTTAAAGTTATTGTCTTTAATAATGTTATCTACTAAAAAGAACACATCTATCACAAAGTTTTTTTGACTCCAGTCTACCTTGCTTTTTTTTCCAAAAATCTTAAATATTACACATTCGATACAATACAAAAAAAACTTTAAAAAGTTCTTTATATAAAATGCAATTATCTGCTTTACTATAAATATTTTTGTTACCTTGTCTGGCTTTAGTTCAAAGGTGTATTTTTTTACCAAATCGCTATTTGGATTCTTGGATAAGGCTAAATTTCCTATGTTCTCTATATCTAAATATGCAGTCTTCTTTATATTGTCAATATATTCAGAAATTTGATTTAATCTATTATGTGTTGTCATGTTGGTATTCCCAATCAGCCATCTACCTGCCCAGCTACAAATATAATTGAGCAGTCTTATCCATCTTCATCTTGCTCCTAACAAACTCCAAGTCTTGCTCTGTATCAACACTAACAACATCACTCTCCACATGAACCGCTTGAATTTTATAACCCTTCTCTAAAATCCTTAGATATTCATTGAACTCTATTTGCTCTAATTCTGTCTTTCCCCATTTAGCAAATTGCAGCAAGAAGTCTTTTCTAAAAGGAACTATATGATAAGCTTTTAACATCTGAGGACTGTCAGTCCTTGCATCAGATGGAATGTCCGTTCTAGATAAATACATAATCTCATCATCTTCATTGAGCACTACTTTTATATCAGAAGGTGAGTTTTTCTTGTTAAAAGGATTGACTAAGATGGCCACATCCGCCCTAGAGGAATTAACTAAACTATCAACAGCTTTGTCAATGTACTCTGGATTAACCAGAGCCTCATCGCCTTGGACATTGACAATGATATCTGCATCTATACCTTGTGCAGCTTCTGCAATTCTATCTGTGCCTGTCTGATGTGTAGTAGAAGTCATAATAACCTTGCCACCATAACTTTCAACTACCTCTTTAATCTTAATATTATCAGTTGCCACATAAACAGCGTCGAGACTCTTTGCCAATAAGCATCTCTTAAACACATGCACAATCATTGGCAAACCTAAAATATCGACCAATGCCTTATTAGGCAGTCTAGACGATTCTAGTCGTGCTGGGATAATTACTACCGCCTTACTCATTACTTTGCTTTTGAAAACCAACTAGAAATACCACTAACATGCTTGTGGATGATTGCACTATCAACTTCATAAGTAATAAATTTCATGCCCATATCAAGCAACTCTTGAATTTCATCTTTATTTTGGGGAACGAAACCACCTGCATACTTGCCTGCATTATTCACCATCTCAACGCCCTGCTGTATCGCTTGAACAACATCTGGATGTTTGGTGTTGCCAGGATGCCCTAATGCTTGGGATAAGTCATAAGCACCAAAATAAATTATATCAATTGCATCCACCTTTAAAATCTCTTCAAGATTATTCAACCCTTCCTTGGATTCTACAATAACAATATTGAGTATTTCATTAATTGCCCGGCCAACATATTCATCTACATTGGTATTTGTAAAGCCACCAGCTTTCGAAAAAGGAGTAAATCCCCGGCTGCCTTGAGGATGATATTTTACTGCGTTAACAAGAGCCTTGGCATCATCAACCGAGTCAATATGAGGGGCAACTACACCATGCGCGCCCTGATCTAATGCCTGCAATGCCATCCAATCACTGTTACTGGGTATTCTAACCAATGGCGTACATTGAGAGTTTTCACATGCAGAAACATGTAAATGAACTTTATCCATTGCAAAAGGCCCATGCTCCAAATCAATGATTTGGAAATCCAAACCAGACTGAGCCAATACTTCAGTTACAAGTGACGATGAAAGTGTATTCCATGTACCAAGAACCGCTTCGCCTTTATTTAACTTTTCTTTTAATTTATTATGAACTAACATTTCAACAGCGCACCCCTATATTTTCAAGACTCTCAACAACAAAACAATCCAAATCTGAAAACAAATCAGCATTTGATAGTCCTGTCAAAATACCAATATTACAACCGACCTTTGCTGCCATCCCCATTTTAACATCTACTGGATGATCGCCAATAACTACTGTTCTACCTTGATTGACCCCTCTTCTTTCTATAATTTTTAACACTAAATCTGGTGATGGCTTGGCAATATCAACTTCATCTCCACCTATAATTTCACTAAAAAGATGCTCAATATTGAGCGCTTTCATCGCTAAACGAGCACGTATTGTCATATCAGTGGTCGCCAACATTATGCTAATGCTACATTGGTTCAAGTCCTCTAATAATTGCTCCACACCTGGCAATAATTTTAACAACGGCAAGATGTCGTCAGAAGTTATTTTATCAACCTCCAAAAATAAATCCTCTATATCATCATGGCCAACACCGACATTATTAGAATTCAGGACTTCAGTTGCAACACCAACAATAAATGGTCTTGGCTTAATTCCTACTGGACCATCCGTCTTAATCTTGCCAGACTGAATATCAACCCCCATGGCATCCATCAGTTCAACTTTAACTTTATCATTCAAATGATACTTGTCAACAATAAGACTGGCTCTTATTTCCAACATTGATGACCAGTAATGGTGAACATCTATCAAGGTGCCATCTTTATCAAAAATAATCGCCTCAACATCATATAATACAAGTTTGTTATTAATCAATAAATCACTCATTTATCTCACCAATATTAGCAACAACTAACTCCTTGGCAATCAAGTAACCTTTCTTTATGCCATTAATATCATTATAAAAACTTTCATTAACGACCACTTCTTTAACAATTTTTCTTGCAAAAGTACCTAAAGATGCACCTTGAAATTTTACACCTACTTGATCAGCCAACACTGCCGTTAATGAATTAGTGCCACCAGACAACAATTGATCAACCTCGTTTTTCTTTTTGTAAATCAAGACATTTTTTGACTTTCTTAGTTTCATATTGAATCTTTTATTTAGCACGTCTGCTGTAGCAATCGCTTGAAGAGTAGTATTAAAGTCATCCTCTCCACCACTCATTGGATAGCCATCCGATTGAATAATAAGCCTATCTCCAGCGATTTCCCTTGCTTTTTCAACACGATTTTCAAAAGCAAAATTTGATAGGTGCAGCCTATCCAAGCACATTGAAATATGTCCATTTGGATTGACATCACTAACCAGTTGCCATTCCTGCATAATCGTTTCATCGTCTGCAACCGCAGCATGCAATTCGATCTGCTCAGCACCAGCTGCTAAACACGCAGGCAACAATGTTTCTAATTCTCTATTATTATGTTCATAATGAATAATATCTTGCCTTGGACAAATAGCGCTACAGTTACCACAACCAATACATTTATCTTTAATTACTATTAACTCTTTAGGTATAGCATCAGTAGGACAAACTGGAATGCACAAATCACACTTTAAACAAATATCTAGATCAATATAAGATTTACGCACATGATGATCACCTGGCATGCCAACACTTACCATGATAAATGGCCTTATTTTTAAATTAATCCCAAGCCCCTTTGCTAATTTAAATGCAATATCAATTCCTTCCATACAAGCAGTCACAACATCAGTATTTGCAGATACATCCATTCCTTTAGCACCTGCCAATGTATATAAAACTGTTAATCTTTTAACTTCTTCAGCATCTTCATTACCCGCACCACATACCAACTTAAAGTATTTGGTGTTATCAAGTAAGGATTGCATTTGTTCAAATCTTGTCATAATATTTTTCTATAGAATATCTTCATAAGCAGAAGGTGTAATGAATTTGATATCGATTAATGATTTTAATACTTTTAACGAACTCTCAACAACTTGATTTAATTCAATGAATAAGTGCTCACTATCAGGAATATTAGTTTCATCATAAGCGTAATTATCCTTACCCACTTGATAGCCGTCTAATCCCGCTATTTCAACTTGTTCAATGTTTTTAGAAATTAAGTAATTAATCATTAGTATTGCAACATTAGTAACAAAATTCTCTTCAATGTAAGCAATGTTCTTTAGTTTAATAACAATATCAATCTTTTGGTTGTGCTTAATATTGGTAGTAACAATTTGTTTCTCTACTGGCAAATTCTCTTTAAACTCATCAAAACGCTGCTGGTTTGAAAAAAAATAATAATTACAATTAAACTGAGGCTTATGATTTAAAGCGATCACAAAATAGTTGCCACTTTCTACTTTTTGTTTAATTGCTTCTAAATTATCAGTAACGGAATGTCCAGAAGCAATTAGCAACACTTGCTTGTCAGTAGGGGTATTTATCTTACCTTGTGCATTCGACTTATTTTTCAGTAAAAATTGTTGGTACAAATCATCGACTACTCGCTCATCAAATGAGACTCTTTTATCCAAAGGGATTTTTTCTAACACTTCGTGAACCTCAGCAATATGAGTGGTTTTCTTATCAACTAAATACGAAGCATAATTAGGGTGACAGTCTGATGAAGCTGACAGATATTGAGCTGGAGAAAAGCCCCAAGACCGCTTTTTAAAATAATAAGCTAGAACTTCATCGATTACTTCAAGTAACGGAAAAACATTATATTTTTTTTCACTTTGATTATTTAGATAATCTACAATAAGTTCGGTATTCAAATTACCCGCACCTCTGCCCATGCCGTAAATACTACTATCAATAATAACCTCTCTATCAATTTGACTATTGCATAAATTGATAGCATTAGAAAATGCCAACTGCATGTTGTTGTGTGGGTGATAGCCTAATCTAATACCTGCATTTAAATTATCATTAGCTAAATTAATATACTTTTGAAACTCGCTCAGCGACATAGATCCAAAGCTATCCACAACATAAAAAGCATATACATTCAATGTATTCGCTTTTTTTATAAGTGAGATAAATGCACTATTGTCATAGTTTTTAGTCACCATCGGCTGAAGGAACAACTGATAGCCCAATGCAATAATCTTTTCAGCAGTCAACACTGCTTCATCGATATCTCTTTGATGAAAAGCTAACCTAATACCGTCAACTCTTGTTTTTGACTTATATGGTAATTTATCTACATCGAAAGAAAATAAATCAATCATGATTACGCTCGTTAACTGTTCAGATGTACTATCTAAAATATTGTCAACTGAAAAAACCGAGTCAAATAAAGTTGAATTTTCTCCTCCACCCCTTTTATCATCTAAATAACCCAGCTCAACAATATCTATATTGGACTCTTGTAAAGAATTAATGATTTTAAAAATTTGAGACCGTGAGAACCTCCAATTATTCACATAACCGCCATCTCTAAGCGTGCAATCTAAGATCTTTAAATTTGCCATTCTCTTCCTTAATTATTTCTTTATAACATGCATTGCACTAAAAATATTATCAATACTGCTGTTTATATATTCATGGCAAAATTTAATCCTGGCACTTTGGACTTGGTCAGAATTCCACCAAATATCAATATCAGTATCACCCACAGACTCAATGAGAGATTTGGCACTATTATAAGATATTCCTGCATTTTTAAGTAAATCAAAATACTCTGCTGCATCATTATTTAGTGGGTTTAATGTTTCATTCCAATAGCACATTACAGGTAAATTCCACAACAAACACTTAAGCAAAACTGTTGAATTTTGAGTGACAATATTTAGTTTAGCCCTAAAAACAGATTTATCTAAATTTTTCTCAGAATCAAACCTAACATTGGCAATTTTCTTGTTTAGATATTTAAAATACTCATCTCCAAAAATGTCTTGACTTGGATGAAGCCTTACTAAGCCAGCATTATTAAACAAATCATTAATACGATTAGTAATGAAAATGATATTTTTAATATAATCTTCATTCCATAATGATGAGTCCCATGGGTCGCCCTTAGAAGCTGACTTAACCCTTGTAGATATAATTAAAATATTATTATTTTTCTTTAGAAAGCGATAATAGACTCTCAATGGAGCTAGATTACTTATAAATGGCACAATTTTCTTATTGCCAGCCTCTCTCCAACCCCAAGTTAAATAATAGTCAGAAATTTTTCTTTCTACATACTCTTGATGTATTAGATGCTTCGTTGTTCCGTATGTGCCGCCATGTTGAAATATTATTAGTTTACTGTTCTTGGTTTTATTTATCGATAGCCAAAGTTTAAAAAATTCATCAGCCCAATGAGATGTAGAGGTGAAAATATATTCAACTTCCTCACTTACAGGCATCTCCTTAAGGGACAACACCCTAGTATGATAGTCTTCTAAATAAAATCTTGGGATATTTAACAAAATTGCAGTTCTTATAAAACTTTGAAATTTATTCGTGTTCAAAATTGTCTGATTATCAACTCTAAATGATTCATCAAGGTTTGTATCTTTAACACAATCCAAGGGCTTCCTTTTCACAACCATAGGGAAAGTTCTAAAAAATAGAATAATTAGACTAGAAAATAGCGCTAGTGGCGCCACTCCTGTCACCAATGTCTTTCTATTTGAAAATTTTGAAAAAAAACTAGTGACAAATTTCTGGTAGTTTTTTTTTATTCTAGGGATGTCGCCTTTCTTTTTATGTATTTTTTTACACCCTTGCTTAGCTTTTGGTGAAATATGATTAACACTCATTCCAAGAACAGTTGCAATCAGAGAGTCCATATAATCATTCCATTCATGGTCGGCTATTAAATCATTGAAATCGTTAAAGCAATTAGGAATAACTTGAGAAAATTCTCTTTTGATACTTAACAAAGAATACTCATTTTTATCTTTAATAGAATTAATTAACAACCATTTTTGGTACAAAACATAAATGAAAACTCTCAACCATGGACCTATTAAAATCTCCCAATTGGGTTTTGATAGGCTTATTTCATGATAAGCATTCAACGTATTCGACAATGATTCCAATTCAGATTCATATGTTTTGTCTAAATAAACCCTATCTTTGGTTTTAAGATTGCTAAATTCATCGATATCGAAAATAAACTTAACTTTATTAGAAGAGTCGCCACATAATGAGCTATATTCACACCGCCCCCGAAGTACAAATAATTCATCTTCACTATTCATCAAGCAAGAGGATATTATTTCCGGATGAATTACTATGTACTTCATAATATATTAAAAAAACTTCTAACCCGCAAAGGGCAATATAAAATCAAAAATCTTCTTGAAAAATTTCTAACAATTTTTAAAAAAATCACAAGTGAAAACTTTGAGTCACTATCAAGTGTATTAATCATCATGCAGTTTAAATTCCCTGCCCATATATCAATTAATTTATTATTATTATTATTATCGGGCATGTAATTATATGTAGAAAATATATCTCTATATACAGACTCAATTATTTTTATTTCTCTTAATGAAATAGAATTTCTCCACCTTTTTTCTATCTCATTCTTATTATAAAAATTTTCAGGCGGGGGTTCTTTTAATTCATCTACGGCCAAATAAACGCTTTCACCAAGCCATCGCCTCCCAAGAAAGGTTTCGTACAAACAGGAGTTGTTATAATCTATAGATAGCCACTTACACAATTCATCCATCTCATGAGATAAATTATCATGCATATCTTCATTTTTCATAATCTTACAACGATTACTAAATGCTATTTTTTTAACAAATGCCTCTGCATACTTCCAATAGAGAAGTGTGTGATCAAACTGGTAAGAATTTATCATTCCACTTACATTGGCAGATTTAAGCCTGATCCATGAACCTATTAGTGCCGCCCTCGGATCTCTCATCATAAAAACAAAATACGGATTAAATATTTTCTTATATTTCATCGAATGCCATGGGACATGTTCCTGAATAACTATAACTTTAATACAATCAAGATCTATCCTTTTTACTTCAGCAAATGAAAAATGCAACCCAAAGAATAAGCGCCTATCAATACAATCGGCCTCACTAACGCTTAAATAATGCATTAAGCTATCTTTAAACCTATCTCTTTCGTCTTTATTATTAATAAACTTCCTTCTTACAACCTGATAACCAGGATCTTCAAAGAATAATTTTACAAAAGTGCTAGCCAATAACTCACTGCTCAACTTACTAAGCGATTTAACATTTAAAATAGTTTGAATCTTATCTATCGTTCTATAAAAACTAAATCCTGGCATAATTAAAACATCTGGATGACTGTCTATAAGACTGTGCAGCCAATCAATACCATTATGTCCAAACGTTGAGATAACACAAATTTTTTTATTCTTTAGAGAATGATGCCGCATATTATTAGTTTCTAGGAATGACCGATGATAATTTTATTTTCACAGTACATAAAGTTATTTCTCACATTTTGTAAATAAAATTACAGCGATCAATAATATTTTTTCTATGAGAAACAATAACAGTTGTCGTATCTTGTAGATTGAAAATATAATCCATGATATCTTTTTCAGTATCGAAATCAAGGGCGCTTGTTGCTTCATCAAAAACCAATATTGGAGTATCTCTATACAGTGCTCTGGCTATACCTACTCTTTGCTTTTGCCCGCCAGAAAGGTTTGCTCCACGCTCCCCAACTATAGTCTTTAGACCTTGAGGTAATTTTTCTATAGTTGAATGCAGGTTTGCAACCTTAATACAATTATTTAAATGTACAGTGTCAATATCTCCATCATTCTCACTAAAAGTTATATTGTACTGCAATGAATTGTCTAATAAATGTACATCTTGTGGAACGTACCCGATCATCTCTTGCCAGTCTCTTATATTATTATTAATGTCTTTACCTTCTACAATAATACTTCCTTTAACAGGAGTCAGTAGCCCTAATAACAAATCCAGTAAAGTGCTCTTACCTGACCCACTGGCTCCATAAATACCAACAGAGTCACCTTTAGAAAAAGAAAAATTTACATTATCTACAGCGTAATCACTATCAGGCCCATACTTAAAAGATAAATTTCTAATACACACATTTCCTTCTAATGAAGTTTTTTTATCGCCATCTCGTTTAAGAGGCGCATCCTCCAATTCCATCAATTCTTTATACAACGTGTCTATTACTGGTGTGGCATATCTAATCCTTTGAAGGCTCGAAATTATTCTATTAACCGATGGCATTAGTCTTAATGCTACAGCTGAAAAGACTCCAATAATAGGCAAAATAGATATTGCATCTATACCACGGCTTAACAATGCGAATATAATCAATACTCCAATACTAAAAATAGCAATAAACTCAACTAATAATCGTGGGATGGCTTGTAGCCATGTCTGCAATCTAGTCATTTTAGTAACCATACTATTATTAAAGCTAAAAGATTTTAAAAAATAACTCTCACTATGAAATAATTTTACCTCTCTCATCCCTCCAAGGCTTTCTTGGATATTTTGAATCTTCAAACCTTCATGAAAATGGCGTATCCTGCCCCAACTCTTTATTCTGCTTTTAACAAAATAAAAATACACCCATAAAATGGAAAACAAAAACCCTGCAACTATAAAACTTGAAGACATATCATAATATATTATCAGCAAAGTAATTCCGAAAATTACAATACACTCAACAAATATCGTAGTTACACCCAACGCAGCAGATATAAATTGATTGACTTCGATTGTTATATTTCTAATTAATTGCGCTGTATTTCTTTGAAGATGGAAATTAAAGGGTTGAGTTATATACTTATAAAATAACTTATTAGATATATCATTTTGCAATCTAAAAATAAACTTATACTGCTCCCAGGAAATAAAGGCCAGTAACAAAGCCTTTATTCCATATGACGATACCAAAACAACAATACTCATAATAATTATTTGATCTTGAGAATAATCCTTTAATAAGAAAGTATAGCCACCAAAAAAAGGTACATTTTCTAACATTTCAGGCGAAGCAATTGCTGTTAAGATTGGTATAATCAAAGCTATACTCATAGTTTCGAGTAACATTCCAAAGAACATTAACAGGAGTAAATACGCCACCCCTTTTCTCATAGAGGGATCTATCAGATTAATAAACTTTCTTATCATGTTACTCTACTTGGTTAAAAACCATCTTTCAAATTCATTCGGTTCCTTTTCATTTTTAGCTGGCTGTATATCATTTTCTGTAAAAAATTCATTGCAGGCAATCCTAGCTCCAGGAAATTTTAACGAGTAATACTCATCAAGATGAATGTATCCATTTTTTGATAACGCCTTCCAGACATGTGGCAAAACCACCTTATACCCGTCATATAAATCACAATCTATATTTGCGGAAAATACACTAGTGTTATTATTTTTGAAAAAATCTGGAACAGTGTCTTTAAATTCTCCTTTAATAATTTCAATATTATCTAATTCAAGGGCATTTATTTTATTTTCTAAAATTTCAAGCGAATTATCAGAAAAATCATCAGAAGTTGAGATGCTTTTTACATTTACATTGGCAGATTCGATATATTCTTTAAGATTTAAAAGAGTCTTATGCTTCATATAATGTTTTTTTGAAATAGAGCCGCTATCATATAAACTATCAAACATACTTATATCGTCAAACTTAGAATAATTTGGGAAGCCGGAGAATGTATCAAATGCGTAAATTTTTTTCGTAGAGCCTATTCTCTTAAGAAGTAAAGACATTGCTAACAAAGATCCACCCCTATATACTCCAAACTCAAAAATATCACCCTTTATTGATTCATGAAACTCCTCTGCATGATTAAACCAAAACCTCATTTTTGAGTTTTTATTATTGAAATTATCAATTGATAATAAATTAAACAAATAATCGTCTTTATTTTCTAATAGAAGAGCTGGTAAGATCATGTTGTAAATCCGGTTTTAATTAATAAAAAAATTAGTTTTTTGCAATATTATTAAATAATATTTTAAGCATTTTGGCAGCATGCCCATAAGCAATCTCTTGAGCTTCACGACACATTCCGCCAATATGTGGAGTGATTATAACCTGCTCAGAATTCAATGCGTATTTTAACAATGGACTAGCCATTCTATTTTTAATCTCGTCAGCCAGGACGTCCGTTGCAACCCTAGCTTCTGGATTAGACTCTAAAAAGCTTACCAATTCACACTCATTGACCATATCACCACGGGATGTATTAATCAATACAACATCTTTTTTCATCATGTCAAAACATGACTTGTTTATCATGCCTATTGTTTCTTCTGTAACATGGACATGTA
>Ga0233440_1002648_pt1 | contig 14454 bp, 12 predicted proteins | sample SI_123_September_5_FD_182791 | JGI IMG/M metagenome (GOLD analysis project Ga0233440, IMG submission 182791) | Seawater microbial communities from Saanich Inlet, British Columbia, Canada - SI_123_September2016_120_MG | ecosystem: Environmental > Aquatic > Marine > Inlet | place: Canada: British... | reverse complement strand
TCAAAGTGTGGACAGTATGTTGTGAAAAAGATTGGTGGAACTAAGAAGAAGAAAACTATCATTCCAATGAAGCGTCTGCATCCACATTATGCTCACGCTATCCCTGGTGACCCCACTCGGATTGTTGTCGGTAACATGGACAGATATGGTTATGATATCTACAATGCTTCTGACAGAGACGAGTTTGATGCAATGGCATTTACTCTTGAATTGGAAGCTGACATGATTAATCGTGGGATGGAAAATTGTGAGACGACTGTCATTGAGGGTGGAAATGCAAAGACTTACAAAGGTTTGGAATACTACAAAAAGGCATTGGCTGAAGTGTCTTATGATGGTGACTTTCAATTGAAGCATGTGATTATGTCCACTGCTGAACAAAAAATCAACAAGTGGTTTGGGGCTGAGAGTGATGAAGAAGGGGGTGATGATGAAGAAAGTGATGATGAGTTGAATGAGCAGTTGACTCAAATCAGTAACAGAACTGGAGACCCAAGTGAACACATCAAACAATCTGTGGTTGGAAAATGTGACAGATGCAATGGAGAACATTCCACGGAATCTTGCAACAGTTTCAAACTTCCTCGTGACGCAGTTGGAATGAATGATGTCAGTTTCAAAGAATTTGTCAATGGAGATGTGGTGAAGAAAAAGAGAGTGATGGTTACTAATGGTCTTTATTGTAGAGACATTCCCGTGTTGTCAACTGGTGTGAAGGAGTCTCACATTCCTCCTTTTCTGAAATACATCAAACTGGATTTGCAGAAGTTCTATGACCCTTTCTATATTCCGGAATATGTTCGTGGTGCTGGAGACAAACCCACAACCACCAGAGTTTTTGATTCTCACGTCAACTGGGAAGAGTTTTTGGAGCAGTGCAACTTCAAGGATGTTTCATTGAACTTGAGAGACATTTCTGTTGAGGGAAATAACAGTGTTGTGATTCCTGTGAGTGACGTGGCTTCTGATGTTTTCATTCTCTCGTTCATTGTTGGAAAAAACACATTGAACTATTTACTTAAGCAGTTGGTGAACATTGAATGTGGTTTTGGTTTGTTAGTGAGAAGAGAATCTATTTTCTATTTGAAAAACATGGTGTATCTTCAAAGGATGGGAGTCCAAATTTTTGATGTTGTTGATGCTCCGCAATTGTCATTGACCAGAAGACATCTTTATGGCTGGATTTACAGAAACCCTGTCCCAAGACTGCGAAAATTTGACCTCACTGTCATCTTCAGTGATGCTTTTTTGGAACAAATGAATGTTCATCGTGTCAAAATGGAACCTTTCTTTCCCCCCATTGAAAATCGCGATGGTGATTTGAGTGAGCAGATTAATGAGGTGCAAGCAAACATCGAAAATGAGGATTCTGTTGATGGAGATAATGATGATATGTCTGCTTTGACTTGTTTCACTGTGTTGGCTGAGGGAGATAACATTGATCCATCTGTTGCTCTCATTGCGACTGAAGAGTTGAGAGGTATTTTCAAGAGAAAGAATGTCACTGATTCTGACAAGAAGAAGAAGAAAATCAATTCTTATCTATTGAGAAAGCAAGGGAAAAAGCCGAGCACTTATATTTCCAAGGAAAACACTGTGTTGATTGATGAGATTATGAAACATCTTGTTATCTTGGATGAATGTGAAGGTATGGATACAGAGATGTGAATATCTGAAACAAGTCATTGGACATTTTCTTTTGTTCAGAATTATTTGGATAGTTCAAAAGGTAAGTATTAATGTTGGCTTCATTGTTTGTTACTGTATACCTTCATTGTGTCACTGCGTAATTTGTGATAAGTTTTGTGTTGTGAATTGGTTATATCTGCGTGAGATGTTTTTTAACTTTTTGCACCACGTAGATATATAAACATGAATTATTACAATAATAATATTATAACTGAATTTAATAATAATGAATTAAAATTAAATAAATATAGTTAAAATAATAATATATTACTATATTATAATACTTGTAAAAATGGACAGACTTGACACAAACACTGACAACATCACCATTGAAATTAATGATATAATACAAAGAATTAATGATAATACAATATTATGTGAAACATTGAAATTAACATTGATTGAATTCTTGATAAATAATGAAATTAACGAAGAGGCACTTTTGCATATTGTAACAATGATTGATTCAATTAATGATGATAATGATGATTCAGACACTGATGATGATGATGATGATGATGATGATGATAATGATGATTCAGACACTGATGATTATGATGATGATGATGATGATAATGATGTTAAAAATGTGATAAAATTGACACATGAAATGTTAGATGATTACAATAAGAAAAAATATGATGATAATTTATGTTACATGTATGACCATCGAATGTCAGCAGTGTATAATTCTATACTTGAACGCAATCGTAAGAAATATTTGATAATATCATCTTTAATAAAAAAGGATATTATGACTAAGGTAAATGAAGATTTTGAAGGACTAGATAATGATTACATTATATTGTGTAATTCATTGATGGAAACTTACAATAATTTTGAGAATAAATTAAATTATCTTGATGACATATGCTTTTGGGATTAGAATCATTAAAATAAATGTTTTATGTGTTGACATTACAATAGACCTTATAATAATAAATAATATATATGTATTATTTAATTTATGGAAAGAAAACTGATTTAATTTTAATATAAAGTAATGTTATAATGAGTAATTCTTGGTTAACATATGTGAGAAACACTAGCAGAGAAACTGAACAACCATATAATTTATGCATGATAACACAAAAAGGTAATTATAAAAAACAAGGTTATAATATGAATGCAGTGGTAATTCAATATTATAAATTTCTTCGTGCTTTAAATGGTACATTTCACGGATTTGTTGACACTAAGACAATATTTGACTCGTCTGAAATTCATGATTTTCATACATTGATTGAGCAAATACAAGCAGATTTTGCAAACCGAATATAAATATAATTAATATAGATTAATTAAAATTAATAAAAAAATGCTTTAAAGAATTATAATATATTATAATAATATACCATGTTGAATAATAAGAAAGAGAAATTTTCATTGAGTAAATTAAGAGCTTTAAGTACTGAAAGCACAATAAATTCTAAGAAATACATTAATGATTACTTTATTCCATTAACAAACGGAAATCATGCATTTATGAACAAAGATGGAAAGTATGAAATAATATCTCATGAAATTCTGAATAGAGTGTACATCAATAGATTTCCCAAACCATTAAAAGCATATTACAATCATGAATTGGATGAAGTACTTACACCAGTATTTAAATTGAATAAACCAGTGAAATATGAAGATAATTTAAATTTATGTTCACAACTTAAAGAAGCAGTACCATTTAAAAGTCTACCAGAAAATGACAAAAAGTTAGCGAAAGTATTTCTGAATGATTTTATGTTTGAGGTGTTGTGTTCTAAAAATGAAGCAGTTTTTATTCATTTAAAGAAATGGATGGCAAATATGATGAAGGGGAATAAAAATAATTGTGCTCTTGTTTTAAAAACAGCATCCGAAGGAGTTGGTAAATCAACACTTCATCAAATGATAAGAAAACATATATTACCAAATGATTTATGTTTAGAGTGTGGTAGTGAACCATTAAAGAATAAGTTTAATTCTATTATTGGTGGCAAATTGCTTGTAAGTTTTGAAGAACTTGAATCAGTGTCCATTGGTGAATGGATGACAATATTAAATGTTTTAAAACGTCAAATTACCTCGGACACAATAATGTTGGAAAATAAAGGTAGCAATGCTTATGAAACAGATAATATTAATAACTACATGTTACTGTCAAATTATGATTTACCTGATGATGGAAGAAGATTTTTTGTGTTGGATATTTCCACTCACAGAAAGGGTCAACTCAGTGATGATAATAAGAAATTTTGGTCATATATATATGGTAAATGTTTTAATGACAATGTAGGTTATGCTTTGTATTGTTATTTTAGAGAAATTGATACAACAGATTTTAACCCACAAGCATACCCAGAAACTAATTCCAAACTAGCATCAATATCAAAGAAGCTTGATAGTGTTCATAATTTTTTGAAAATTGATTACGTATTAAAACACAAAGATATGCATGGTACTATTGATGAAATTGTGTGTGAATACAATCAATTTTGCATTCGTGAAAAGATTCTTAAACCATCTGGAAAGATCAACTTCAATGAGAAGATGAAAGACATAGGTATTAATTTTTTCAGAAAGAAAATTGATAATAAACAATACAATAAATATAAAATATCACACAACGATTTGTTAGTAATTGCTAAGAAGAATAAATGGTTGAACGAATTGGATGTATTTAGTGACAATGATGATGGTGAAAATGATGATGAATTTGAATGCAAACAGTCATACTGTGAACTGCAAATGATGAACAATAAAAAAGAAATGGAAATAAAAGAATTAATGGAACGTGTGAAATGTTTGGAAAAAACAATTGAAGACATGAAAGTCGTTGATGAAGTAATACCTAAAGAAAAGAAAATAAAGAAAGTGAAGAAAGTAAAGAAAGAGAAAAAACTAAAACAAAATGAGATTAAATTAGCAGACAAAGAAATATATGATAATGAAAGCGAAGACGAAATGACACCTGAGGAGATTGAAGACATGATGAATAATTCTGTTATGACACACTTGAGTCCAATCATTGTGAAAAACAAGAAGAAAAATAAATAAATATAAATTAATAAATATATAAAGTATATTATATATGAAATTATATATTGAAACTTTGGAAAATATTCTTGAACAATTGAATGAATCACAAACGGTTGAAAAAAGACATGATATGGATGGTGATGAAATGCCATATAAATCACGTCGACTGGATGATATAATAAAAAACGTGGAATTAGAAATTGAATATGCCGAACAAGAAATATTTCGTTCACATTATAAAAAACATATTTACAACAAAAGTTTACCAAATGAAAAATCAAAAACTAAATAAATAAATTAATATAAGATTAATTAAAATGAAATCGGTTTAACAAAATAATTATAATATATATATATTATAATGATATCACATATTATATTGAGTGGAAAGTTTTTAAAATCTGTAGTTAATGAACAACACAAATTAATGAAAAAAAAGAATGTTCAAATAACAACCATAGCCAAGTCAAACAAGAAGAAAATTAAAGCATCGGAGTTGAGAATGATTGGTGAAGGGTTATTAAAAAAAGCAAAGAAAGGAAGTAGATTAATGGTTAAGGTATTATCCAACAAAGGTTATTTTCAGTTGAAGTCGTATGATGAAGGTATGGAAGCTATTTTAAATGAAGAAAAATATGTGGGCGGTAGGGAAGGTATTGAAGCATATTCAATTTATAAAGCCAGTTTTTATATATTATAAAACGAGTTAAGAATATAAGATTATATAAGAGTATATCAGATATGCCTAAAAAAGCAATGAATTATAATAATACAATCATATATAAAATTGTATGTAAAGAGTTGAGCATCAAAGATTGTTATGTTGGATACACGACAAATTTTATTAGTAGAAAATGGGACCACAAAAACAATTGTTCAAATGAAAATTCAAGCAAATATACTTATCCAGTTTACAAATTTATAAGGGAAAATGGCGGTTGGAACAATTGGGACATGATTGAGATTGAAAAGGTTATATGTAATGATAGAAATGAAGCATTCAAGAAAGAACGACACTGGATTGAAGAATTAGCAGCCACATTGAATAAACAAATTCCAACCAGAACAAAAAAAGAATATTACGAAGTCAATAAAAATGCGATAGAATTGTATAAAACACAATGGAAAAACGACAACAAAGACAAAGTAAAATTGTATTCCAAATCTTATCGTGAACAAAATAAAGTGAAAGTGTTAACACGTAATAAAGCATATTATGATAAAAATCAAGCGAAGCTTTTAGAAAAATGTGAATGTATATGCGGCGGAAAGTATGTACATACAAACAAAGCAAGACATTTACAAACAAAAAAACACCTTAAGTATTTTGAACAAATATTATAAATATTATAGATGAATTAAATTGAAAGTGATTTAACAAAATATTAATATATAATATTAATTATATATCAATGGAAAAAATAGAAAGAATTTTTGTTAGAGTTAATTACAAATTCAAGGACACACTTATTATGAAAACATTTAGAATACGAAAAAGTGAAGTTGATAAATTATCAGACAAAGAACTTGAACAATTCATTTATGATACTTTATGTAACCAAAAGCAATCTGACGAAGTATATCTTATGAATATGATATTATGTGATGAAGATGATAACATAATAAAACAATTATTATAGATGAATTAAAATTAATTAAAATAAAAATGGTTTAACAAAATATTAATATATAATATTAATTATATATTAATGGAAAAGGAACATAAATATTCAGTTTTTGTACATGACCAAAAATTCCACACATATGCTATTTATTATTCTGATGGAGAATACATTGAAGATAGTGATGATGCACCATCAAAAGACTATGACAGCTTTGAACATTCCAAATTAACCAAGGAAAAAATACAAGAATCATTAGCAGAAGGTATATCATTGAAGCATGTATTAAAGAAATATTCTAAAAAAATTGGAAAGTGGCGACATGAAATATTAAACTGTGAAACATTAATTAAAAAATTTGATTTCTTTAGAACATTTATAAAAGAGGATGGATGCAGATTTCAAAACACAAATGAAAGCAACATTATGGGATTCTTCAGAAGTTATTCAAGTAAAATTTACAAAGCTTATGATTGGGATCCTGTAACATGGGATGAATATTTATTTTATGAACAAACATATAATGGTGCAACAATGTATTGTGAACCAGGAGAATATGATTGTTTGGGATATGATTTTAAAATGTCTTATCCGACCATATTAGCATCTCAAACGATTGTGAATGAAACAACCAGGGATTTTTATTTTGCTGTTAAAAAATCATCACCAACCAAACTAAAAGCCTTACCCAAAAGACTTGAACTGGGATTATATAGAGTAAACATTAAATGTGATGATACACAGTTCTTGAAAATATTTAACTTAAAATATGATACAAATATGTACACTCACACAGATATAATGTTTTGCAGAAAACACAAGAAGAGATTCAATATTAAAATGAAATTAGTAATTGATGATGAACCCAATGCCCTTATATATTCTAATTTAAATAAAGTGGGTGACCAACGAATGACTTTAAATGGTAAACATATATTTAAACCTTGGTATGACAGGTTGAAAGATTTGAAAGAAGAGTTACCAAATAATGGGTTAATTAAATTAATGTCATCTTCAATATGGGGGTATTTGTCGAAAATAAACAAACGTTATTATTCTGAAGATGAAATATTAGAAAAAGAAATTAAATGTGATTATGATGATGATGAAGATATTGATTATTTATGTCTACGTGAGAAAGATGATAAAGAAGGTGGAACTGATTATATGTTAATTAATAAAGAACAACCATATAGCAAAAATTATAGATTAAAACCTTTCATAACTTCTTTTCAAAGATCATTAATAGCTGAAATAGCAATTGATGTGGGTATAGATAAAATCGTGCGGATTAATACTGACTGTATTTGTTTTGACAAAACTAAATTAACCAAAAAAGACTTGAACATATTAGAAAATATATCACCAACATTTATAAAAGAAACGAAAACAACCGGAATGTTCAACATTAAACACATAAACAAATTCGAACCACTATAATTATTTCTTCTTTCTATTTCTTTTCTTTTTATTTGTTTCTTTCACTGATTTATGATAATCATTGATTTCATTTTGAAGACCATCTTGTATTAATCTAGTTCCCTCTTCCCAAGTACTTTTAGCTTTAGTGAGTCCTTTCCAATGAACGAGGTAGTAAGGAATATTATTTGTCACCTTCATTCCGATTATTTTCTTAACTTCAAAATATTCTTCATCCTTCTCACCAGGAATTAATTCAGCCTCCGCAAAGGAAACATTTTCCATGGTATTTAATATGTAACGATTATTATTGGGATAATTTAACACCTTAATAATTTTCAATTTATTCAATCTATCATATCTCACATCACCAGAACGAAAACCTTCACTTGTTTCTTTTGTTCCTAAAGCATTTTTAGCATATTCCAATACTGGAATTACAATATCACCCACTGAATATTTAGGGGTCATATCATTTCTTTTAATTGGATCTAAGTTGAAAGGGTCTCCATCAGGTATTTTTCGATATTCATTTAATTTTTTTCGTAATTGTGGTAATATATCAGTCCATTCAAGATAACTTTTACCCAATTGTAATTCTTTGTTTGTTAAGTAAGTCATTAATATTCGTGTTATTTGTCGATTTAATGATTCAATATTAGAATTCTGTTTGTGTCTGTAAGGTCTACTTAATCGATGCATAATTTTATTATTCTTTAAGTAATTAGTAAATAACGATTTAAATTCTGTTCCATTATCTGAACGAATGGAAGCTTTGGGAAGGTTCAAATGAGGTCTTTTAATAATTGTTTTAAATGCTTTAAGGGTTTCTTGAGCTGTTTTGGTTTTCATGGGTTCAACATCAAATTCATTACTCCACAAATCAACCACAGAAAGAATATACTTGAATTTTTTAGTTGTAGTTGGAAAAGTAATTAAATCAACCATGAAGTTATAGTCTTGCATAGGGAATGTATTGTCTTTCACTTTATCAAATTTATATTTTTTGTGAGGTTTGGTGTATTTTTCGTCTATTTTTAATTCCTCTAACACTTCTTTGAATGTTCCTTTTTTTGTTTTAATTTGCTTGGATGGTTTACTTGTTTTGATGGGTTTAATATCAGCATTTTTATGACTTCTGAGTTTCATATCAATTATATAATAACAATATAAAATATAAAATGAATTTAAAATATATGTTGACAAGAAATTAAATAAAATTAAATGATTTTAATATAAGAAAATAAAAATATATATTATTAATTGTATATGGAAAACATTGAACAAAAAACATCAAATGAAAAATTGAAATTAAAGAATAAAAACTACTATGCTGAGAACAAAGTGAAAATACTACTGAAGCATAAAGAAAGAGTAAATTGTCGTTTCTGTGGTAAAGAAGTTTGTAGAGGTGGTTTGAGAAGTCACACCAATAAAGCAAGATGTAAGAAAGAACAAGAAATACAAAAACAATTGAAAGAATTGGGTAAAGATATTTAATATATATAGCAATATTATATGAATATTCAATCAAATAAAATAGATGATTTCATTAATGAATTGATTAATGAACAAACCTATCTATCTCAACAAGTAAAAAATGCAGAAGACAAACAAGAAACACTGAAAAACATCAAAGACATCAATCAAGTTATGTCATTGGTGTATGGTTTAAAAAAGACAATGGAGAAACAAAAAGAACGTAAAAAAACAACTAAATGAACACAATACTAATACCAGTGCAAACCTTATGTAGATTTATAATTCCATATGGCATTATAAATATCCAAAAATTAAATTAAATATAAATAAAAATACATAATAATGTAATTAGTTTAATCATTCGAAGAAAAAATAGAACAATTTGTTGAATACATAACGTTCTATGATATTTTTATAGTTGTATGCTTGGGGACGTGTTGTACAAAGAGTTTTAATTGTGTCTATTGATTTTTTAATGATTTCGATTTCATTCTCAATCAGTGTTTCATTTTTCATTTGTTGTTCATTTTCCATTTATATATAATATAGTGTTAATAATTATTTTATAATTAACTTATATAAACATATGAGTGGATATTCAGGATTTGATAGTGTATCGAACGTTTTCAATACCAACACCATTAAAAATGGAGTCACAACTGTGGAGTTAGACTTGAGTAGCTTTGTACAACGTGATGCTCCATTATTTAACAGTGATTTATATTTAAATAATAATTCCAAAATTAATTTTTCAGGTGTGATTCAGGAATCAGCGTTTGATGAAATAGAAAAAACGACAAATAATACAAATAAATCTAAACTAACCAAAATTGAATATGATGGAATTGCAACGAAAATAATCGACAGTTTAGACCTTCGTGAATCAACTTTATTAATTACAGATGAAATCATCCCAATCAACAAGATAACTAATTTAAATAGTACTTTAATTGGAATTCAAGATAATTTAAACAATATTAGTTTGAATGATGCCGATATTTTAGCCCTTCAAACAGAAAATATTAGTCAAGAAAACAAAATTACTGCATTGGAAACAACATCACAACAACAAACAACAGATATAACAGCAATTGAAAATGATGTCACAATGGTTGTGAAACCAGATATTTTAACTAACACCAACAATATAGCAGCCAATAATGCAGCACTTGTGGCACAAGATATAAAAATAACAAATAACAAGACAGCATCAGATATAATTATTAGTGATATTAATCAACTTCAATTCGATTTATTGGCAACAGATACAACAGTCACAAGTAATTATATGACCTTTTTGTCTCATAAAACAGCAAATGATTTAGAAGTTGTAAATATCAATGCTAATATTGTTTCAAATGACAATGATATAAATTCAATTCAAACCGATTTAGCAACTATTAATACATTGAATACAACACAAAATATTAGCATTGGTAATTTAGAGACATTGACAGACAATCATACAACATCACTAAATAATATTGAAATTGTCAATGCAACACAAACAACAGATATAAATAATTTAGAGACTTTAACAAATAATCATACAACCAATTTATTAACTTTAGATGGTTTGGCAGCTTCAAACTTAACATCCATAACTAATTTGGAAACACAACAAGGAGTGAATGACACAAAAATAGCAACACTAGAAACTGATATTGTAACAAAACAATCCAATGTGACATCTCTTAATCGTTTGAATGCTGCTTATTTAGGTAATGGTGATGTATCAAATGAAAAATTAAGTGCATTAAATGATATTAATACTCTTGTGTCGGTACAATCTCAACTCAACACAATAACAACTTCATTAAATGGGTTGGATGCATTGCAAGATTTAGATTTAATAAATATTCCAAATATTCAAAGTGACATTGTTACTTTGCAAAATAAAGCAACAACAAATGATAATGACATTTTGACAATTACTAATTTATTAAGTACAAAAAACAATGTCATTGATATAAATAATAAATTAGATTCTTCATTGTTAGATTTATCCACAACAAATTTAGTAAATTGTGATGTAACCTCAAGTATAAATACAAGTCTCACAAATATAAATAATTCCATAAATAATAATGCCACATCCATAACAGCTTTGGTTAATTCTGATGCAATTCATGATACAGAAAGAGCAACCTTGGCAGCAAATGATGTCTTATTGCAAACGAATATTGATTTAAAAAATGATTTAATAAGTATCACAAATAAATTGAATTCCAGTCTTTTATTTGACACAACTCAAAATGATACTCTTGATAGTATTATTCAAACAATTGACACAAATATTGCTGTATTAAATACAGACAAACAAAACAATATAAATGGTGTGTCTAAATTAAATAGTTTATATATTGATTTAAGCACAACAGCACTTCAATATGTTGATATAACAGCACCTTTGAAAGCCCAAATAACAGGAATAAATCAAGCGATTAGTACTCTTCAAAATTTAACAAGTAATGATACCATCAGTACCTTTCAGGATATTGAAGATAATTTTGATGCATTGCAACTTAGTAAATTAGATTTAAGTGTTTATGATGTGACAATTGCCCCTCAGATCCAAAGTATTTTAAATAGTATATCTACACTCCAAGGACTTCAGGATGGTGACATAGTGTCATTTGCTACAATAAATAATTCGTTGACAAATTTGACAAATACCAAACAAAATATTATCGATGTAAATAATAAATTATCAATCAATAATGTAGATATTTCGTTGTCAGCTTTGAATCATGTTGACATTGGTAGTTCTTTAACAAGTTCATTAAATAATTTGCAAAGTAATATTGACACCAAACAAAATATCATTGACATAACTAATAAATTACCCATCAGCAATGTTGACATTTCTTTGTCTGCTTTAAATCATGTTGATATTAATAGTTCTTTAACTGGTTCCTTAAATACTTTAACAACAAATGTTAATACATTAAATTCTTATGATGTGGCACAAACAATATTGAACACAAGTTTTACAAATAGCATAGCATCACAAGCAACAAATTTATCAACATTGAATAATTATAATACATCACAAACAGTTACAAATGCATCTGTAGCAACTGACATCACAAATATAAATAATCAAATCACGGGATTATCTGTGGGCACTCAACTATTTGATGTGGTGGATATGTTCACTCAACTGAATTATGGTGCAAACCTCCCAATCGCAGCAAATTCAAGCACAGATATGTCGTTTCAAATTGCGGGAGAAGATTATCGTATTCGTCAGGGGTCTTATAATGGTGTGTATGATGTTAATCTGGTGCAAACTGGCGCGCACACGGCACAGAATATGTTTGTTGAAAGTGGTAATTGGAAATACCAAGGTGGTTACTGGAATACGTATTTTAATAATGATGTAGGGGACCGCGTGAAATTCGACACTCCTCAATATGATGCTACTACGGGTCTTTATATTGGAACAGCCCATTCGACCACTACAACTGATGCAACCGTGTATGAAGGTGATTTTCTGGAGTTTCACCAACCCTTTTATTTTACACCGAATTCATTCAACTGGGAATGTAGCTCCTTGACGAGTATGCCGCTCAAATCCTGGCTTTTTGGATCAAATGATGGTGTGGATTATGTGTTGATTAAAGAGATGATAAATGACAACAGCAGTTTAAGTGTTTCTCATGCAATTACCACTACGGAAAAATATAAAATTCTTAAATGGGTGGTGAGTGAAATCACTCCTAACACGTTTGGGTACTTTGTAACGAACATGACAATGGGTGGGGCAGCATACACCTCGTTAATTTTATCAACCCAAGACCAAATCGATGCGATTGATTTATCAGGAATTACAACCAATGCAACCAACATAGCAGCAAACAGTACAGCTATTGCAGCCATAGATTTATCAGGAATTACAACCAATGCAACCAACATAGCAGCAAACAGTACAGCTATTGCAGCCATAGATTTATCAGGAATTACAACCAATGCAACCAACATAGCAGCAAACAGTACAGCTATTGCAGCCATAGATTTATCAGGAATTACAACCAATGCAACTAACATAGCAGCCAACAGTACAGCTATTGCATCAATTGATTTATCCAGCAAAACCGAACCAATTGATACGAACATGATTTATGACCTCCCCACCAACACTCTGACCCATACTTATAATGAAAAAACTCTGTACATAAACCCCCTCGATGACTTCTTATTAATGACATGCAACCTGACAATCACGGTACCAACAAATAATACCAACTATGTCCAAAAAGTGTTAGTAAATTGCTTAGAATTCAAATCATACATCAATACGTTAAATATTAATGGCGTGTCAGTGGAAATAAAATATAAAGATGGAGACACTAATATTAATCTCGCACCGATTAGTGGTTATTCTATGATTATGCAATCGTTTGACATTTTGCGAGAAAACGACGAGTGGTTGGTTATGAGTAGTATTAAATTATTTTATAATTCTTACAGTAACACCACATACGATGCAACCCCACCTACTTTAACTCTACTTGGAGACGCAGTTATGAATTTGCAAATTAACTCTACCTATAACGAACCTGGTTACACTGCATCCGATTTGTTGGACGGAGACCTATTTGCATCAGTTGTAATTACTTCTGACCTAAATATGTCCCTTGTTGGTGCTTATTCCCTTGTGTATGATGTGGATGATGCAGCCCATAATACAGTCTCCAAAACACGCATTGTAAACGTATATGATGATGTAGCCCCCGTGGTGGTGCTAACTGGTAATGCAGAAGTGACAGTGAATTTAAACGGCACTTATACAGAACTTGGGGCAACGGCTACAGATAATAGTAATGAGGTCATGACGGTTGTTATTACGGGAGCAGTGGATGAAACAACGGTTGGTGATTATGTGATAACCTACACGGCTACAGATAGCAATGCAAACACTCATTTTGTAACTCGACTTGTTCATGTGGCGATTAATTATACCTTGCAGTATTCGAACCCTTCTACTGACCTTATTCAATATGCTGGACTTTACGCCCATTTTCCCGTGGATATGGATTTTACAACGAATTTTCCCTTTACGATTACTGGTAATGCAAACACCTACTTGAATGGAAATTATAATTTAGAGCATAGCATGTACCAAAGCACAAATTATGAAGCGAAGGAAATATTCAACCCTGCCACGAATAAACATTGGACCCAATATACTGGAAACTACGATATCACTAGTCATATTTTT
>Ga0233440_1002638_pt1 | contig 14483 bp, 13 predicted proteins | sample SI_123_September_5_FD_182791 | JGI IMG/M metagenome (GOLD analysis project Ga0233440, IMG submission 182791) | Seawater microbial communities from Saanich Inlet, British Columbia, Canada - SI_123_September2016_120_MG | ecosystem: Environmental > Aquatic > Marine > Inlet | place: Canada: British... | reverse complement strand
TAATAATATCAAGTCGCTTAGTGCGTGATGCTGATGGCATAGCAATCAACACTTCATCCACTTTCAGCTTATCAATAACGCTATAAATATCACTTACAGGGTATATGGTTAACCCTCTAATCTGATGACCTTGCAACTCTTTAGAATCATCAATCAGCCCAACTGGGCGATACTCACTAGCGTACTCCAACGCCGATACCAACTGCACGCCAGCATCACCTGCCCCATAAACCAATACTCGTTTTTTATTGCCACTAGCCCTACTACTAAGCACAGCTCGCGCAACAACTCTAAGCCCACCAATGGCCAATAAAGACAACACCCAATTAATCAGTATGACTGAGCGAGGCATACCTTCCACCGCCATCATAAACCCAACCACACCCCATATTAACGCATATAGCGATACGGCCTGCACAACGACCCATAAAGCTTTAAAACCAATGTAGCGAATCACCGCGTGATACAAACCAAACCGTACAAAGATAGGAGCTGCAATAATCGGTGAACCTAATATCACCCAAATTAAATCACTCTGCGGAAAATACCAATAGCCTAAGCGAATTGAAAATGATACTAGCAATATTGATACAAGCAATATAGAATCAATAGACAACATGATTATCTGTTTGTTAATTCTTGATAATGAAAGCAACTGCTTAATCAATGTGAAACCCCATCTCTCTTAATTACTTTTAAAAAAGTCATCCATAATATTCTCATGTCAAACCAGAACGATTGACGATGCATGTATTCTACATCTAATGCAACCTTATCAGAAATTGATAGTTCATCCCTACCATTAACTTGCGCCCAGCCTGTAATACCAGGTAATAATTTATACACGCCTTTTTCAGTACGTAAAGTAATTAAATCCTTCTGATTAAAAAGTGCAGGGCGCGGTCCAACAAAGCTCATATCCCCTTTTAACACTGAAAATAGTTGAGGAATCTCATCCAAACTAGTTCGACGCAAAAATCCGCCAATAGGAGATAAGTAAAAATTTGGATTGTCTAGCAAATGCGTTGCCACAGCAGGTGTGTCAATCCTCATTGACCTAAACTTTGGCATTTTAAAGATCTTATTATCTTTCCCAATGCGATTAGACCAATATAATGACGGACCCTTTGATGTGAAACGAACTGCAATAACAATCAGTAGAGTTGGAATAACTAGCAACACTAAAAGTATAAATCCAAGGAAAATGTCAAAAAGTAACTTCATTTAATTCTAACTTTATGCCTTATACAAATGATCTTGCAAAAGGCTTTTATATAAATCAACAAGCTGCTCTGTTAAAATTTCTTGAGAGAATATACTTGCTGAACGCTCTTGAGCTGCCTTGCCCATTTTATGACGTAGTTTACTATCATTCACTAATAGTTCCATTGCATTCTCTAACCCAGAGACGGATTTTAATGGGATTAATATTCCAGTCTCCCCGTCTACAATTGCATCACTTAAACCGTAAATATTGGATCCAATTGACGGAACCCTGCAAGCCCCAGCTTCGATTATAACACTACCAAACCCTTCTCTATGACTGGGCAAACAAAGAACATCGGAAGCAGTCATGTACTTCTCTGGGAAGTTGACAAAGGGAATTAAACATATCCCTGCTATCTTCTCTAATTTTGGGTGTAAAAAGTCTTCATCTGGTCCAGCAATCCACAATACTGTGTTTTTATGCTTTTGATGTAATCTAGAAAAAGCCTTAACCAACTCTAATATTCCTTTTTCTTTCTTAATACGACCTAAAAAAAGAAAAACAATAGCATTATCTGGAGTTTCTAAATCAAGCCTTATCTGTTTTCGAGCGATAGGATCAACTCTAAATCTATCTAGATCTACTCCACTAATCGAACCCTCGCCCAAAACAATCGAACTGGTTTTTTTAACAACTTTGTTTTCAATTAGAAAATCTTGCTGAGAGCGACTATCAATTAAGACAATTGTTGCCAATGAATTTATTAGACGATCCAGCCACCGAAGAAGCCTCTTACCAATCCCATGTTTTGTCACCCATACTTGTCCGGTAAATGTATGTAATCGCACAGGGACTTGGGTCATAAATGAAGCCAACATAGCTAAAAGCCCTGCCTTAGGAGAGACCGAGTGTACTAATGAAAAATTAGATTTATAAAAAAGTTTTATTAATAAAAACAACACTTTTAAATCGCTTATTAAATTAATCTCTCTGCTAATAGGCATGTCTATAACTTCTACATTATCTGGGACCCAATTCAAGAGGTCGCCTTGCTCTTTAAGATTAGTAATAAGAGTTACTCTGTACATTTTTGATAACGTACAGATCTGATGTGATAGAAAGACCTTTGCCACCATTGGCACTGTAACCAGATAAGCTATTTTGTATGGATTAGAACTCAAAGAATTCACCCGAAACGATCAAGTTTACACTCATAAAATTTCATACATAACACGCCCTATTTAATGTTATTTGTCACTAAACTAATAACAAGATTTTTAAATAAACCCAACTGAACTAGCAATACTCGCATTAGAAACTTAAACTTAGAGTAAATCAAAATTATTAGATAGTGCCTTAGTGATAATTTACCGTCTTTATATAGATCAAGATAAATTGATTGAACTCCAGATTCCATATTCGATAAATTGGAAGATAGTCCATTGTCGCCATAATCGTTCTTAAAGCTTCGTGCCAAAATACAATTTATGTGAATAACATTCAAACCTTCTGACAGAATATCTAACCAAAGTCGATAATCTTCAGCGTAATACAATCCATGTTCAAAGCGAAAGTTTATGTTTCTTTTTAACATAACGCTTCTAGTAGGCATACTATTCTTAAGCAACATTTGTTTAAAGTAAACGTTTTCAATGTGAGACTCTACACAATCAGTATATGCATCAAATCCCTGGTTAGAGGTACTATGAGATGATACATCTATCAAACCATCTGCCAGCATTATTGAATATTGAATCTGTATTTTATCTGTATGCCAAACATCGTCAGCATCTAAAAAAGCTACAAATCGGCTCTCAGACAAGTCCCACCCCGCATTTCTTGCGCTTGCAGGCCCTTGGTTTGTATCAAATTTAATGATTTTGATAAAGCTAGAGCCGTATGATGATTGTAGCTCAATTAGAATATTTTCTGATTGATCATCACTTGCATCACTTACTAAGATTATTTCTTTCGGCAATAGTGTTTGATCCATCACTGACTGAACACAACGCTCAATCGTATTTGCGCAACGATAGCAAGGGATAATGACACTTACATCAGCCTTAGTCACTCAACAAAACTCCTGAATTCTTATCTAAAAGAGTCCACTCTTTCGGACAAATATCGTCACCCTGAACAGATGAATTAAACCATGGATTGGGCGCAATTACAACTTGCTGATTGTGCCTTGATAGCCAAGCTCCCCACCAACTAAACGAACTATTGGCCAAGATATGATGCGAACATAGACTCATCAAATACATATCCAAACAACTATCAGAACTTTTATTGCCATCAACAAAATAAACCTCTGGTAGAAAATCAAAAGTTTCCCTAGCCCAAACCAAGTCATCTGAGAAAATAAAAAAATATGACCCTTCAATCTTATTCTGAATATTTTTGATAGCACCTTTATAATAAGAAAGTGTGCACAAACCCATGGCTGCCGCTGACTTATGATCTGAAATATAATCACCTCGCCTAACATGCAAAGAAACAGAATTAGGGCATTCTTGTATCAAATTCTGCCAATATTTTGTTGAATTGTTTACAGGGTATTTGAATGAAAACAACTCTCTAATCTCATGCTCTACATCTGAAAAGTATTTCCCACTTTGCCAATATCCAACCATATATAAATTATTGGATATGCTTTTGAGGTTCAAAATATGACTAAATCTATCCTCTGTAAGCAAAAAATGAGGTCTAAAAAAATTCAACCTACTACTAAGCAACTTATCCCCAAGAAGTTTTATAAAAGTCTTGTACATCCCAAAAGTTTGTTTTTTATCTTTTAATGTTGCGATAGGTAGATTTAAATTAAAGACACGATCCAATTCAAATCCATTGTGGGCGTCATGTGACTTAAACCAATCTAAATCAAACTTGCATTCACAATCAAGCTGAGACGCTAAGTTAATACCTGCTGCATATTGAAACATCTGATTTCCAAATCCGCCAGCTAACTTAACAATAACCATCATTTTTTTCGTTTAAACATAAACAAACCGCATGAATAATCAGCACTGTCGAAATCACCCAGTCCAGCATCTTCTACAAAAGAACCTCTATCATCAATTGCTTTAAATTCAATCAACTCTAATTCGCTAAACATTTCAACAATTGAAAATAGACTTTTTCATTTGACAAAGACTTGTATTTATAAAACTCATAAATAAAACCCGGGTAACACAAAAAAATTAACAATGCCAATTAAAAGTGACCGAATATTAACAATTGGTAAAATTAGTCTGTATATAAATTTTGTCATCTTATCCTTTCTAACTAACTAATATTAAAATACCTTTTTTAACAAAGTGCAATATTTCTTATTTACCACTCTTACAATTATTTTGATTAATCTAAGAAAATAGAATAGACGAAATCTTACAAACCCCTTTCCTTGTAAGTTTACAACATATCTAGTCGCCTGATATTGTTTATACACTTCTATCAAAGAGTCTGAATAAAATATAGGTTCAATATAAGCAACCGCCTCATTGCAAACATAAAGTTTCACTCCATTTTCTCTCAATAGAAACGAGTGTATCAAATCCTCAGAATACGCCTTACCAGAAAAAGGGAAGTAATCCCGGGTAACCAAATTATCCGACCGATGCAATATACATCCACCAGGCAACCACTCAGACTGAGTTTTTTCTTGGGCTTTGTCATTAAAATTTAAACCAAAACCAACCCCTGATAAGCTTACAACTCCTGGCTGATACCTATCCTTTCCATTCATAATCCAATCAGAAAACTTTCTTAATATGGTGGAACGATTACTTTCAAATGCAGAAATATCAGTATTAATCCATAAATAGGCTGGAGAAACAGCTATTTTTTCACTTGAATTGTTAAGGCAGTGTATTAATTTTTCAATGGTATTTTTTTCTAAAATAACATCATCATCTATCTGTAATACAAAATTACCTTTAGCAGCTATAAATCCTGTCGACCTTTGATAAACTTGTCCTTTCTTTTTAGATCTAATGATTTCAACATTATCGGACAAATCAATATCTGCCAATAATTCACTTGAATCTGGCATACATATTAATATTTCCATTGGTCGAATTGAACTATCTTGCAACGCCTTAATGGTATCTTTTAACTGGATACCTCCCAATGTTGGAATAACAACTGATAGCTTCATAACATAGCATCCTTTAATACTTGCACATCAAGTGGCGTGTAAAAGTCTTGCGCAAAATTCTGTAATGCTTGTTTGGCTTCCATATCAATAGCCTTATTCAATGCTAAATTCAATTCTTTCTGGTTATGAACAATCTCTTTACCTTGCTGATGTTGATAAATCGGATCAATACTCAACTCATCAGATGATTGTCGATAATAAATTGGCTTTAATCCTGCATTAATTGCATTTACTACTGCGGTAGAAGCACGGTAAAGCACACTATCGCAATCTTTAATATCTTTTTTTAAAGCACTTTCAGAAAGACAGATGTTGTTGGGCAATTCTTTAAAAATACTACTATATTTTTTTAATCTTTCAAAGTTTATCAACGGGTGTAATCTCCAAATGAATTTTTGATCCTGATGCTTCTTAGCATAAATCAAACTAAATTTGAATAAACTCAAACACTCTTCAACAATATAAGTTGGCACAACCAGGCAAACTTGCTTCTTATTTGTCATTGCGCAAGGTATCGAATATTTAGGTGACCCTATACATGTAATTTCACTTTCTTTTAATTGATCCTGCTCAAGTATATCTTTTGCTATCAATCCAGAAGTGAAAATAATGTCGGGATTATATTCCGAACTTAGGGGGCGCTTGATCGCGTGCTGGCATTCAAATATTGCCGCATGTTGATAGCCAAAACACTTAATATTAGGATTGACTTTTCTTGCATAGTAATAAACTAACCGCTCCCATGCATGCCCTTCATAAGTTGTGATAACAAACTTGACTCCTGTTTGGTTGACAATATCTGCCACCTGTTTGGCAATTCTAAGAGAGTTAAGCGTGCTAGAAGATAAATGATGGCGCAATACATCCCTTGTCAACTCTTTTCCTATTTTCAAATCTTCTAAAATGAACCTAAGTTTTTTTTTGGACTTTCTTTGTGCAAAATAAAGCTCCACCTCTGACAAAAAATCTAAACTTGGGCTTAGTACAAACCTATAAACTCTATTACCTTTCCATCCACTCGATATATTCTGATTACTTACTTTAGCATGATTAATCAGCGCAATGCCGCTATTGATACCTTGCTCTAACAACTGACTTGGCAAGTCACCAAAATACGCGTCATTACCTTGTAGTGTTTGACTTTTATTGGTTAAATGGGATACAAACAAGATATCAATGCTAACATTTTCTTGCTGAGTGGGGTAATGTTTTTTATTAAAAATAGAATGAAAAATATTAATTGTAGCAACCAGACAATGCCTTATACGTAACCATATTTTTGCTTTTCTAGATACCTTATACTGTTTTAAAAACTCAGGACAAGTTCCGAGTATATGTAAATATGTATTGGCAACAATATATTGATTGCTACCCTTATGAGTAAGAATTTTGTCAAAAATTGAAGTCTTAAACACGGTCAAATCGCCTTTCTTTATAAATACTGAGCACTAATTTTATCGGTAGCCATTTTCTTCTAACAAACTCAAGATCCTGCTGCGTATCAACGCTAATAGCATCACTTTTTACACGAACTGCTTGGATTTTATAACCCTTCTCTAAAATTCTCAAATATTCATTAAACTCTATTTTCCCTAGTTCCGTTTTTTTTCATTTAGCATATTTCAGTAAGAGATCCTTTCTAAAGGGAACAATATGATAAGCCTTTAGCATTTTAGAATTATCAACCCTTATATCGGAGGGGATATCCGCCCTAGATAAATACATAGCCACCATCTCTAAGAGTGCAATCTAATATTCTTATTCTGTTATCCATGGAACACATTTAACCTATTTTTATTATAGCAAAATACGATAGGTCTTGCCATAATCATTTTACTTTCAATAATTAACCGACTGTGACTAGGTAAGTTTGTTATAGGCAATACAAAAGCCTGCATAGGATTTAAAATAACATTTTTTTTTATTTGGGTTTTACCACTAAAACTTACAACCTCAAACATCACTTTTTTATTAGATGGACTGGCATTAACTAGAGCAACTTCATAGCTCTTATTAGCCTCTAATAAACACTGTAAGTTGTATTGTCTGTTAAAAAAACTACTACCACCCAAAGGCATCAACATATCATCAATCGCATCTAAATTTCCATGCACATAAGAACGTAGCGGTAAGCCTTTATATTGATAACTCACATAACCACGCTCCGCGATGAACGACCCATTCTCTGACACGCCACTTGGAGTCTGCTGATGGAAAACAGCAAAAGCACCATAATCACTTGGTAATTTATCAAGTGTTGACAATATATTGGTGATATTTAGCGTTTGTCGACATAAGCCATCCAGCTCAATTGACTTTCGATAAAATTCACTGCCAACCTCATTAAAAAAAACAATATCAACCTGGTGTTGCTCGTCATCACCGAATAGACTTGCTATATCCAACAATTCAAAATAGGTGTTCCAATCTCGATTACAACGCCAAACAAACAAATCACTAATCACGGATTTTGGATTATCAGGCTTATTTGTTAGTGGTTGCCCAAATACCCAAGGTGCCCTCTTAATTTTTTTTAAAAAATTATTCATTATTTTTTTTCAACTGGGAAAACCAATAATCTTTCAAATACTTCTGCGCACCAACACGAGCACCGTGAACAACAAGTGATGCTGGCGGATGGGTATGCTCTAAACTTAAAAACTCACCATCATTTACACAAGAAAAATACAATGGAATGGCCGCCATTTCTCTACATATGACTACAGGTAAATCATTTTTTGAAAACCCGCAATCATCTAACGAGATGGTATTAATATTGTTTGACAATGCAGTTTTTTCACATTTTAATATTTTGGTATTTGCATCAAAAATTTCTACTTTAACTTCTCTATTGTCAGCTTGTTTTTCAAGATTAAGTAATAATAAAAAATTTTCAACCTTATCGGCAAATTGTAAAAACGGTGAGAAAGTTAATAACGACGCTTTTAATGGGAAAGGGTCAATCTCTCCTTGATAGCTAGTTGTTGTATATTGAGATGTTAAACCTAATGTTGATCGATACTGTGGAACGTTAGTTTGGTTGCCAACTAATTGAGGCAGTTCCTTGCTTGTCTTATCAAGCTTATTTTGCGTTAGAGATAATAACGGCAAGGCATTACCTGGTATTAAGTTTTTAACATCTTGATACTTAACAACTTGGCAATCTCCATACGCCAATTCACCCAATACCACACTATGCCAGAAAATACCATCGGTATAACTTAAATTAATAGACTGAATCCCTTTGTAAGTAGACTCCCAATTATTAGGTGAAAAATTATAAAGAGTAGTCTGTCCAGTACAGTGCGGGGCTTTTAATATTGGGAAATAGGACATTAATTATTTCTAACCCAAAGTTGATTGTATTGATTTCTAGTTCCTAAATCGAATTTCTTTTTTAAGACCAAACCAGCTTGTAACAAATATTTTTCCGAATCATTAGCCTGCTTTTCAAAATCATCATTAATCTCTATTAACACACTATTAACAGTTTTTAAAATACCTTCACAACCCTCTAAAATCAAATGCTCAATTCCATCAACATCTATCTTCATATAATCTGGTTTTGGAGTGGATAATAACTCCACCACCTTATCAGCAGTCACGCCAGCAATAGTATATTCAAAAGTAGTTTTAAAACCTTCTCCATTTTGATCGTAATCCTCACCAAAAGTTGACAGCGCCCCACCCCATATTGGATCATTCATCTTAAATAGGTTGAAATCTGAATGATTACTCAATGCCAAAGGAAAAATCTTAACTTTTTTTGAAAGGGTGTTTTTATAAATATTTTTTGCCAAAAACTCTAGATTGAACACTGACGGTTCAAATGCATATACCTGTGCATTATTATATTTGGCAGCATAAATAGAATACAGGCCAATATTAGCCCCGATATCCCAAAATATAGAATCCTCATTGAACGACTCAATCCATTCTAGTGTTTCAGGCTCTTTAGTGGCAAAAGTTTTAATGCGATAACGATTCAAAGAATTTGGTACAAGGAATGTCATACTAATACCATTATAAGTTATATGCTGTTTTTTACCAATCAAACGATTAATTCTACCTTGCTCCCATGCGCCTAAACGGTTTACAAATACAGATTTAATTCTTCTAATAATATTCAAAACCAAAATAATCCTTTTGTTATTTACTGATGTTTCGGGTAAATTTGATAGATTCCTATCAAGAAAAAATATGCAATATTTTATATATCATAAATTAATCTTTTTCAATGAAAAATATATTTTTATTAACAATATTTAACTTAAATCCTGCCAAAACATACAAACTTAATAAGAAAAATTTAATAAAAAATAGCTGCTAAATAATGAATACTCACTCAATTATTATAGTCTATTAATGCTCAAATAATTCCCACTATAAAAATAGCATGAAGTGCATTAATTTTTTACCATTGCCAGTCAATAAAAGCATATTTTTGTGCTAAAAAAATCCAACTCTTCAGCCTCCAGATGATTACTAGCAACTGATATCAGGGAAAATGTGAACAAACCTAAACCTCCCGGTACAATGTGTATCAAGTACATCTTTAAATTATTTATTGTTCTATGCATGCTGTAGCTTCTTAATCACAGCTACCTCTACAAATGCTTCTAAATCCTCATACTTAGAAACAAAATGTATATAGTCGTTCTTCTCAAAAAGAGGGGATATTTCTGCAAGTGGATCGTAATAAATACTGGTTTTTTTTAGAAAAGATGCAACATAAGCAGTAGATGTATAAGGCACTGAAATTGACAATAAAGATTCGTTAATAATAGAAAATGTATTAACATTATGGTCTAGTAATTTAATATCTCCATTGCTAACCATTGCTTCAATAAAATTGATATATTTTTTTGAATGTGTCGAACCTACAGCTCTCTTATGTTTAAGAAGAATAGAAATATTGGTTTTGTATTTTTCTGATAATTGATTGCAGATTTTCACTACATCAAAGACAAATTTTTCCATTAATTCAACGCTATAATAATTCTTGTGGCATCCAAATGGATTGGTATTTTCACTGGGAGTAACATCAAATAATACAATTTGGGGCACGCTGCTAGTCACATAATTAATGTCTTGTAAAAACCACAGAATGGGGCCAACAACATGAATCTTACTTGCTTGTCCCAAACTTTTTAAATATTGAGAAAAACCATCTGTCCAAACCCAATGTTCATCAACTGACATCAATTTTGCACTTGGCAAATTAGACCTTTCTTCCTCGTTTTTATACACCTTTGGAATAAAATTCTGAGAATACCACAACATGTGCAGCCTAAAATTTCTATTTTTTAATCCACTCATCCATATAGGTTGATACTGAAACCAAGATGTTGTAATAACCATTGCATCAACAATAGAATGTCTATTTAGAAAATTAACAATTTTCACAAGTGCTAAATCTTGACTTATTAGTAAATTAAAACTGTTGTTAAAAATTGACTTAAAAAAATAAAATGGCAGTAAAAGATGTTGAATAAAAAGTGCCGATAACTGTTTATTATTTAAACAATTAGTAATACAGTATTCTATCGGATGCCTTTTAGTGTACTTATGTACAACGGCATCTACTTGAACCTTAGGTAAAGAATTTACTCTCGAAACAATCGTATTTGCCGCTTGTAAAGGTTTGATTTTTCCATACTTGCAAAATTCAACAAAACTCTTGTCATTTTTTTCAATATTTGGAATAAGATCAAACAACAAAACAACAGACGACTCATTATCTTTCTTTATAAAAAAAGCTGTCAACAAAATCAATAAAAAATAAAACCACATTGCAAAAAAATCAAATATACCCTTGGCAATCAATGCAAATCTAATATTGCATTCACCTGTTTTGGTGTTAATTGTACAATGCTTGAAGGTTAACGTTTTATCGATACTCACGCCATGCGTATCCACATGGCGTGAGTATTCATCAGCAGTAATACTGGAAACTTTCTGTGTCATTCTTTTATAGACCGCCTGATCCTCGCAATGTCTAAGCGATATGGATTGATTCTTTAAATACAACCCAACTCGAGACATGATTTTTTCATGCTCTCTATAAATTGAACCTGTTGTAATCATTCGATGGCGAAAATATTAGAGTGAATTTTTCAACACTCGGTTAATAAATTTTCTTTTATTAGGATCTGCACAGTATCAAGTAAATGCCACATTGGCATATCTAATTTATTAGCTAAATATAATAAATCATGATGACCATCTGCATAAGCTAAAATATCTGACATTAGCTTAATATCTGAACCCATATTAGTACTAGCACCCAAGGTAGGGCGTAAGTTTCTTTTTCCCATTTGAGGCTCACACAACACGGACGCACGATAAATTTTATTATTCTCAATACACTCAATACACTTAGTTAACACTTCATAAGCACCAAACAAACCTTCAGGTGAAATATAATCTAAATTATCTAAAGAGGTGTGGTATTCCTTGTATTGTGCATATTTGGTACGCATAACAGAAGCAATTGGTAAATCTACGCCTGGACTGCAATACTGCCTTTCATCGCTACCCCTATCAAGATAACTATATCTGACAAAATCAGGGTGTGTATGCTTTAAAACATGTAGAGCCACTTGGTCAGACAAAGTTTCCTCTTGCCTTGATGGTAGATAAGAGTATGCATTATTATCACCAACACAAGATACATTATATCCGGCAAAAATATATTCTTTCATATGACCTAAATTCTGACTAATATAGCAAATAGAGCCAATTGTTTCTGGGATAAAAATCACTCGATATGAATAATAATTATCTTCTAAAGATTGTATCCATTTAGTCAAATAAGTTGTGACCGTTGGTCCCGATAACTCGTTATTTGCCATAGATGGGTGGCAAACATAGGTGGATATAAAAATTTCTTTGAGGCTCTTACCTGGTATTAAAATTTCCCCATAAGTCAAACTACCGTCTTTTAATTCACTGTCGATAAATACTTGATATCGCCCATCTTTTAGTGTTTTTCTTTGACTATCAGCAAGGCAAAAACCCCATCTTTCTTCGTAATAGGAAGTGACATAGGGAATAGCATCTGGCTGACTTGGTAATGAATGTAAGTGCTGTTGCAATTCAGACAATGACATGACTGTATTAACAGGTGTTGAGTAGCTAACTATGTGTAAATTATTTTGCTTAAAATTAATAATTTTATTACCATCAGGGTCAATAACATACGCATCCTTAATATTCCATTCCATTGGAATGGTCCAATCAAAACACTGAATTCCGGTTGCCACCTCATGTACAACTAGATTAGGTAATATTTTTTTAATAACAGACAAGGTCTCTCTAACACCATCGCCTGTAATACTTCGAGTAATTGGCCATAAAGTCTCACATAAGTCATAAATTTTCTTACCAATATTAGCCTGCATCACTTGTCAACTATTTTTTTGTGCATAAACATTCATCATACTACGCCAAAAAGCAAAATTCTTTCTAATGCCAAAAAATCCTAATAGATAAAAAAAATGATCCTGTATAACGTTAGAATAGTGTCCGCCAAGATAAGGGAAATTCACTTCCGTTACAGAAACCCCATAATTTTCCAAGATATTCTTTAGCATGATATCGGAAGGAATTAAAAATTTTTTAGTTTTTGGACTGCAAATCGCCGGCAATGTTTTAAACCTTTTGTAATAAGGGCTGTTAGAGTTTGGCGTTGATAAAAATATCATAAAACCTCTAGGTTTTAATAATTTAGTGCAAATTTCAAGTGTTTTAAAGGGGTTGGGTAATAACTGCAAAGACCCTCTAAGTACAATAATATCAAAATATTCATCCGGATATTCATATGCTTTATCAAAGTCATTGACTTTAATATTTCGCTCTCTAGATTTTTCAATTGCAAAATCAGAAATATCAACACCATATTTGTCATATTCATCGGGAAACACTGACAAAAAATCACCCGTACCACAGCCAACATCTAAAATCTTTCCAACTGGGGCTAAACGCCTAATATCACTATATTCATCTAAATAAGTACGGTATCTTTTTTTGTCATTACCGTATACTGAAAAATATGCATCATTAAAACTAGCGCCTGTTTGTATATCATTGACATTCACACTCATGCCAATTTAGTCGCCTCGACAACAAACATAGCCGCCATAAAGTTACCACGCCAATTATTCGACATAGTCGCTTCTATTTCGTGGTTTATTTTTTTAAATTGCTTAGTGTCATCTATCATTAAAGGTGGCATGCAGTGATAGTTATAATAGCTAATATTCTCAACATTCATTTGGAATGTTGACAGGTATTTATCAATTGTCAAAGGATTTGACTTAACACGCGCTAATTCACCAAAAGATTTATCAACAGCATTTGTATGATAAGGAGTAGGTAAATCCGGATTTGCAATTAATGTTTTTAATTGGGAAACTCGCTCTGAACCCAACTCATCAAAAACCTCAAGATCCCATAAATTTTTATCATAAAATTCCATTGTGATACTGTTAAAAGTAAACAAATCAAATAATTTATTGCGATAAACTGAAATTAACTTTCCGCCAGGTTTAAGAATTCGACCAATATTTTCGTGAATCTTATCCCATTCACTTTTCGGCACATGCGGCAAAACACTTAAAAAAGAAATACAATCAAGACTATTAGACTCTAATCCATATAACATGGATAAATCATTTTGAGTAATTCTGCCAGAGTCATGTTTATGCTTGCTTAACAAATCACAACCATGCTCTTTAAGCTCAAGGACCGGCTCAATACCCCTGGCATCTATACCTAATTCTAGAGCGTCAAGCACGTTCCAGCCACCACCGCAACCAACATCTAACAACGATTTTGGTTTTGAAGATTCTAAAATATCTTTGTAAATATTTTTTCTATACCAGGCTGGATCAACGGGGAATCCGTCATCATCAAGGTCGTAGCAGTTGGCTATCTTATCCCAATTTTTTGAATAATAATTCAGTGTTTCTTGGCTAGTTCCAGTTTTCTTATTTTTCATTATTTATTATTATTTATTATTTATTATTGGGTCATGACAACTTAAGCGACTCTTTTCTAAACATTCCAAGCAAAACTTTATAAATATCTTGCTTGCGATTATTAAATCTAAATTCGCAT
>Ga0233440_1002613_pt1 | contig 14567 bp, 15 predicted proteins | sample SI_123_September_5_FD_182791 | JGI IMG/M metagenome (GOLD analysis project Ga0233440, IMG submission 182791) | Seawater microbial communities from Saanich Inlet, British Columbia, Canada - SI_123_September2016_120_MG | ecosystem: Environmental > Aquatic > Marine > Inlet | place: Canada: British... | reverse complement strand
ATTAATAAAATCCTCCGTTTTTGGCATAAGAACAATATACTAACAAGGAGAATATTATGTCACAATGGATTATGACACCGGATAAATACCTCAATTGTGAGGAGGAGAAAGCGGTAAGGAAAACAGCGATGGATCTTGCAATCATTGCCAGAAGTAGAGGAAACCAGATTAATGTAAGGAATCATCTGATAATTGAAGTTGCCCTGGGTACAGGTCTTCGGGTATCGGAACTATCTAACTTGAAGATCGAAGATTTGCATCTAGGCAAAGGGCAGAATACGTTAATTGTCAGGAATGGCAAAGGAGGAAAGGATCGAGTAATTGGTTTTAATAGTAAACTCAAGAGCCTGATTCTGGAATATATTGATTATCGTGTCAGTTGCAGTCCGTTTATGTTTCATTCTGAAAGAGGTGAAAAGATGACCAGATTTGGGATAGGTCGAGTATTTAAGACGATTGCAGAGAAAACTGGTGTCGTTGCGCAGCATCATTCTATCCATTCACTTCGTCATACTTATGCCACAAACCTATACAAGGCATCAGGTTACAATCTTCGGCTTGTCCAGAAACAACTCGGTCATAGTAGCATTACTACCACCTCGGTTTACAGCGATGTCATTAATAAAGATCTGGATAAAGCCCTGGAAAATATGGATTAGAGCCGAGAGGCTCTTTTCTACATCAATTTGGGATCTTTTTTTAATTCTACTATCTTGATTTCCAATGCATTTCGGTCCTCATTCGTCAATGATGTAAATAATTCAAAAAAATCATCCATATCTATGATTAAATCATCCTCTTTACAAACGCTTACTAACAATTCCCATCCTTCTTCAGAATATTGTTTGCGATCAACAATTGTAATATGTTTCATAATATCCTTTTTTATTTTAACCAAATCTAGGTTGAAACTGGTAACATTTCTTGATGGACTCGCAACGTTACCTGCCGTTTTAATTTGAAAGTCACAACATAAGGTATGTTATGTGGTGAGTTTGCACTTATGTATACAAGCAAATGAGGAAAATATTCTGGGGAACATTTACGCTTGCCCGATCTCAGTCTCTAGGTGCTCTTCAAATAATTTTAAGAAATTTTGTTCTTTACTGAAAATATCCAAAAAAGGTTTCCAATCCCCATATAAAGTTTTGCCAAGACCCATCAAAGTGTTAAATGGTTTTAGTGCTGAAAGATGATAACTTGTGTTCACAATGACAAGATTTGCAAAGCCAACTTTCAAGTCGAGTAAATATTCTATTGGGCAAGGTGAACTAAAAGAAATACTTCCATCTCCATAGTAAGCTTTAATATCTGTGTTAAGTTCTGATGAATTTATATATTCAACCATTGAAATAACAGAATTTTCGAATTTGTGAGGTTTGCGTAATGTTATATTAGTTATGAATTGCACCGCTCCATTTTTTGCTTCAACATAAAGATTAGTCCACCATGGATAATTCTGAAAGTATCTTGGGGTCAATTCATAAAACCCTTCTTCATTATAGTCTTTGTATACCCAACCTGATTTTTTAATTTGGTCATTAAGTAGGCTATATACGGAATCGAAATTGTGTTTAGGAGTCGATGAGATTTTAGAAATAATATCCTTAGGGCTAATGTTTAGGCAGCAATTCATATACTCCTTACCAGAAGAACAAGGGCACGGATCAACCCTATTTAACGACTTGTTGTTGCCCTTTGAGAGGTTAGAAACTAAATAATCAATGATTGTTTGATCATTCTTTCTTAAGGCTTCCAATAATGGCGTCACACCCAATAAATTTATAGTATTTAACTTAGTACCGTTCGACTCTAAAAATTTTACTAATTCAAGACTTCCCTCTTTTATTGCATTGTGTATAAGAGAATTTCCTTCAATATCTTGTACACATACATCGGCACCTCTTTTACACAATTCTTCAACACATTTGGAATTCCCGTATTGTACTGCCCATAAAATTGGAGTACGCCTAGTAATATCAATTGCATTAATATTTATATTTGTCTGCAATAAGTAATCAGTAATATTGCCATGCCTATTTGATATTGCTAATGATAAGGCGTTTCGTCCAAAACCATCGACTTGATTAACATCTGGGTTAAAACTCATAATCACTTTTAGTGTTTCAATATCCCCACATCTACAAGCATCTAAAAAAGGTGTAATTTCCTTATTATATCGAACATTGATGTCTGCACCATTTTTTAATAATAATTTAACCATCTTTGTAAAACCCAGGTGTGTAGCAATACTGAGAGGTGTGTCTCCACGCAAGTTGACTGGATCAATATCTGACCCTGAATCAATCAACATAGAAACTACCTCAAAGAAACCAAATCCAGCAGCACAATGCAACAGAGTACTATTATCTTTGTGCACCGGATTATCAATGTTATGACCATCCTTTAATTGATTTACTACTTCAATATAATATTCAGTTTCTTTATTAGTCTTATTCATTTAAAGTTATCCTAGTAAAAAGATTGAGTAAGTGATAGTAGACACATACGGAATTTACCTCAATTAGTTGTTCTTAAGCCATAAATAGATGTGCAGGTCCATTCATCTAAAAGGAAATAAAAGCCATTTCATTTTTATGCTTTTTGCGCTAGTTCAGTTTAATTTTTAATCTTGGTTATTTGCAGTAACCCCAATCATAATCATTCATATCAGCATAACCATAATTTTCAAAAACTCGTTCAACGTCTTTGTATGCTTTCCAATTACTACATGGCATTCTAAATTCTTCTGATTGAATTTCACCATCTACTAAAACTGCCTCGCCACTTTTAAATATCACACCAGGAAATACAGTATCTTCTCTACCACCTTTACTAATAAGGTTTCCTTCCAGAAGCGCTGATTCATCAAAATAATTCACACCTTTATGTTTAAACGCTTTTGCACCATGCTCAATACAAAATTTCTTGATTTCATTTACTTCTTTCTCATCACCAAATGCCGGCATACACATCGCTCTTACAAAAACGCCTTTCTCAGCAAAATCTGATATAATTTTTAGTCGTTTTTTTGCGGACGGAGCAAAAGTTTCTAATAATCTCACTTTATTTTCATCCAACGTAGTTATCGTTAATTCTAGTTGAACCTGATCTTTCATTTTAGCAATTATATCAATATGAGATTTTACCAGATGGCTTTTTGTAATCAGATGCACCATCCACCTGTTTCCAGCATCCCAATGCTTTTTAAATACCGCCAAAACCTCAGCCATAATATCTCGATCATAAACCTTTTGTGTTTCCGATATTGCCTGAGGCAAATATCCCTCTGTCGCAACATTAATCTGCACTCTTTTCAAAAATGGAGGTAAATCTTTTTTTTGCTCGAGCTCTTTATCGAGTTTCTCGGCAATCCAAAGTTTCACTTTTACTTCATTTCCAAAATCTGAATGCCACTTAAATGGTGCATTCTGGAGGTAACAATATTTACACTCAAATAAGCATCCCATGCCTGTGTTTAATGTAAACGGTGAATTATGCTGATCTATTTTTTTCTGGGGAGTTAATGCTTTTCCTGAAGTTTCGTGGAAAATTACTTTTTTCATCTGTATTTTTTGATTTTGTTTAATAAACTCAATGTGAGCCTATTCTTTAATATATATAGGAAATATTGGCAAAGTCAAATTATTATTTGGGAGGTGTATCGGTGGTGTAGCTTAATTAATTTTTTAAAATACTTTCCATAACAGAATTATAATACTAACAATCACAATAAAGAACAATAACCAACTCTTAGACCATTCAAAATATTTAACATTGGAATGATCAATCTCTTTCAATCTTTTTCGAAAATTATGAGCAGAATGATCTTCTTCTTCCTTTTTAGACAATGAATTATGGGCATCAATTACCGAGGATAGTTCTTCATCAGAATAATCAGTGTGCTCCTTAAGAAAATCTTCAAGATCCTTATCCGGCATTTATTAATCCTACATTCACCTTACAATACTTATAAGAAAGTTGGTTTTGTTGGTATCTCAAACGATTTTTCAGCAATGATTTTCTGTATATGCTTATTTAGTTGTTTGTAGCAAAAATGAAAAGTGTTTCTCTATCCTTTCTACAAGGCTTCAAATCATGTATCCATTTTGATCTTGAAAGAGAATATTCGATTGATCCATCCATCAAAGGATTTTCTTTATAGATTGACACATATAGTGAGATATAGGGTTCTCCAGCGTCAAGGGGACCATAGGAGTCAGGATCATCTGTAAATTTTATACCAAAATCAAATCCTATTTGATTACCGTTAAGATCAAAGTCATGGTGGATAAAACCATTCTGATGAATTCTAATGCAGTTGTCTATTTGTAAATCCATGTTCACAATTTTCTCTTTTAAAGTAATTTAATATGTTAAAAATATTATAACTCGGTTCAAATTCTCAAGCCTTTGCCTTAAACGCAAAATCAAAACTCTCCTTAAACAATCTACTAGTATTTTTACTGCGTGAAAATTCATCGACAATGGTTATCCAATCAGTATCCAAAGTTGAACCACTAGCCATTAAATTATTAAAAGCTTTTATAACCCTTATAAAAAATGCTGTATTCCTGCTGATTAAATCGGGGAGTGATACATCCATACTCAACATATCGTTTCTAGAAGTAATATTCATAAAGGAAAGATCGCCTTTTTTGTATATGGTGTGTGTTTTTGGGGATAATTTTAAATCGTTCAATATCTTTACCATTTTAGCAACAGATTCTTCAAATTCAGGATTTACTTTTAAGTTTATGATTGTTTTGAACACAACAATATCAATTTCATTTGAGGGCTCATCTAAATCTGGGATATCAAGAATATCCCCGTCATTCATAAATGAGGATAATCCTTTCATGGAGGTAATAAAAATGTCACTTTTCCAAGGGTAATTCAAATAATAATTAGGAGTTAGTCCGGTATAGGAAGATTTTAGTTTATTTTTATAAGTCCAATCTGTAATTTTAATTTGACTTTCTATAAGACTAGAAATTGAATCATATTCAGGTTTACGAATTGATGATATTTTATTCAGAAATTCATCATAATTAGAATTCAAACAACATTTTTTATATTTTAATTCGGACCCACAAGGACATAGACCATTTCTGTTTAATGATTTCAATGATCCTTTGGCAATAAACTCATAAAAATAGTCTAACAATGTGTTATTGTGTTCGGTAATTACTACAGATAAAGGTGTTTCCCCTTCAATATTCTTCATCTCCAATTTTGCACCATTTGATATCAATATCTGGATTGTTTCAAGACTACCACTTTTGACTGCGTTATGAAGAGGTGTATTTCCCCCGATATCTCGAGATAAGACATCTGCACCATGTTTGCATAAGCTCTCTACACAGACACTACTACCGAAAATTGCTGCATATGATAAGGGTGTGCTTCGATTTAGATCCATAGCGTCCACATTGATACCACCTTTAAGAAGACAGTTAACCATGTTATCATTTTTATGGGTCATAGATATTATTAAGGCGTTTTGCCCAAGAGCGTTTGTTTGATTAATATTTGTCTTAGAATTTAAAATTATTTTAAGTGTTTCAATATTTCCCTGTATACAGACATCTAAGAATGGTGTGATTCCGTCGTTTGAAAGAAAATTGACATTGGCTCCATTTTGTAATAAAATACTAACTATTTTTGAATGGCCAAAATGTGCTGCCATGCATAAAGGAGTATCATTATCTGATGTCACTGAATCGACCGAAGCACCCGATTTAATCAAGAAAGAAACGGTGTCTGTAAATCCGGATACTGCCGCCTGATGTAGAAGTGTGTTATGAATATCATCGAGCGGTTTATTTACATTATTACCTTCGTCTAAATGTTTTTTCACTTTTAGAAAAAAGATAGGCTCTTGTTTAGCAATCTCTTTTGATGAAGTCTTTGTTTTAAATGGGTACATTTGAAAATACTCCTTCTTAATATGTCAATTTGAGTTGAGACGGAAATATAATATAGTGGAAATAATCGTAGTTCATTTATCTTTCTATATATATATGAGAAATATAAATTAAAGTTACATATCTTTTAAAGATAAATGGAAGTAATTATCGATTATTTGAAGTTAGCTATTGACTATAACCGAAAAATATGTCAATATTAAGTATAGGAGGTTTTAATGAACTTCTTTAAAAGCCAACCGGAAACTACCTCATAAACTGGAAAATATAAAACTTGACCGAAATAGATCTTTCTTCTACATTTAATGGAAAGAAAGATTTTTCACAGCTCTTTAAGCTTAATAATAAATACATAATCAGAGAATACACATGATAGAAAATACGTATCAGTCCCGAGATTTTTACCTTAGCGGTTACCTCCTAGCTATCCAGCAAAAATTACTTTCTCATACCAGAGAAAACCGAATTACCACTTTTATATTTCAAGATAATGATGAACTGCAAGACGCTGTAAATAAATATTACAATATGTCAGCAATTGTAAATCCCGTTATTTATGGACAAAGCTTACGTAGCCTTAAATCACTTATTCATTCTAACCACACAAATACAGATGCAAACACAAGAACAACTGAGAAAGGATTTATACAATAAAATAGTAATCCGTAAAGATGTATATGCAACCCAGGAACCAAATGGAGCATATTATCCGGTAACGAAACAGTTTGACCCGAATATATATATTGACGGAAAACAGACCACTGGATCATATCTTTTAGATAAAAACAATAAAGTAAAATGTTTTGTCATTGATATAGATCTAAATAAGAAATATGTTGATGAAGCCCGTGGAGATATTTCAGAATACCTGCCCTTAATCCAGAACCAAACAAATGTTATTAACGATGTTTTTGTTAAACATGGATGCCAGACTTTACTCGAATTCAGTGGTAATCGTGGATATCATATATGGGGGTTTCTTTCACATCCATCACCAGCTGTTGGTATAAGATCTGTTCTACTTGAACTTGAGAGACAGTTTCCAGAAATTGATAAAGAGAAACTTCATTGGGAAATATTTCCTAAACAGGATTTTTTAGAGAATGGTGGACTTGGGAACCTTATCAAAATGCCACTTACTTTACATCAGAAATCAGGAAAATACAGTTATCTGGTAGATGAAGATTATAACCATTACACACCAGAAATCTTACCCACTATTGATTCAGGATCATTTCTTGATATCCATGTACCAAAAGAAGAAACTGCTAAAATCTCCCCGAATTCTACCCGGGTAGAAAATATTAGTGATAACAAATCACCCTCATTTCCACCATTTAACCTTGCGAGAATGGAAACCTCATGTGAAAAGTTAAAGGACAAAATTCAGAAGGCAAAAGATAAACACCATTTGGACCATGATGAGAGAATTTGGCTTGCTAATTTGTATCTTGTGTTTGGCCCCGAAGGTAAACAGAAATTACATGAGTTATATGAAAATCTATCAGATTATAAAGCAGATGAGACTGAAAAACATCTATCAAAACTACGAGGCATTCCATCTTTGTGTTCACGAGTATGTGGAAATAACCCGTGTACTGCAATCAAGAATACAAGCTGGAAGTCACCAATTGGATTTGGCTATCAACCAGATCCCAGCCAGCTCTATCCAAAACAGGGAAGATACTGTGTATCACCAAATATTAGAGATAGAGACAATGGTCGAGGAGATAGAATATTAACAGACTGGTTGATTTCTCCGATTGAAGTTGTTGATCTAAACGATCGGGATGTTCTGAAATGCAGCATCACTTCACAAATTGGTACCAATTATCCAGAATTATATCTTGAGAATACTGCCTGGCACAGTAAGCAGAAATTACTGAGAGCTTTGGGCCACAGCGAGCTTACCTTCCATGGATCTGATCTAGATGTTCAGAATCTGGCTCATTATGTGGCAAAGCAAGTCCCTAAAAGAAGAAAAGGCATTGATTTTATTGGTATGTATGAAGACACTTTTGTGGCTGATGGGTTAAACATTACTGAAAAAGGAATTAACACAGATCCTGACATTTTGGTGTACGCCCCCGGTGAGGATTCGTTGCAGAAAAGAGTAAAACCTGATATTGATGTGAGTGAGAGTGATTATGGGGAGTTGATGGAGGGATTGTACAGACATCTTCCCAATATCAATAAACCAGGGATTATCTATCCGATCATAAGCTGGATGTTTTTATTACCATTTAAAAGTAGAATTATGGAATTAAAAGATGCTTTTCCAATTTTACTTGTATATGGAGAGCAGGGTTCTGGCAAAACTTCCACAGAAGAATTGATGTTAGAATTATATGGATTTCAGGATCACTCTGTTACTTCATGTCGAATAACTCAATTTGCAATGCTGAGTTTATTGTCATCAACAAATTGTATACCGGTTGTTCTTGACGAATTCAGGGCATCTGATATGCGAAGCCATCAAGTAGATTTCATTAAAGATCGTATTCGATTGGCCTATAAGGAGTCATTGGACAGCCGTGGTAAAGCTGATTTAACTGTGAGAAATTATAAGATGCGAGCGCCGTTAGTGCTATCTGGAGAACATAAAATCTCAGAACCAGCAATAATGGAAAGAGTAATATGTGGGGCTTTTGATCAGGACCTCAAGAGTGAAGGAAGTCTGTCTTATACTGAACAATTTAATTTGCTGAAAAGTTTTCATTTACAGGGATTTTTACCACGATATATTCAGTGGTGTCTTGGAGAAGATATTGGAAAGTACTTTGTCAAGGCAGAAGAGTATTTGAACACATTAGATTTCTACAAAAAAGCACCATCACGTACAAAATTCAATCTATCATGTCTGTATTGTGGATTGGAACTATGGAACGAATACGGGAAGCATAATGCTATTACTCCACAAGCTATCCCTTACCAAAAAGTATTTAATTTTCAGAAGGACGAATTAAATTTATCTGACGCTGGAAGACATAAAAGAGATGTGGATATTTTGCTTGAAACTGTGGCAATCCTAGCTGAAAGAGAAGAAGTAATAGATGGAGTAGAATATACTTATCATGGCACATATAGAAAAGAAGATAATGGATTTACTGATGCACTGTTAATTAGAGTAAAACCGATTATCAGCGCTCTGAGAAAGTATAAACAACAAACCGGTGATGACATTAATGTAATGGACGAACAGTCCTTTCGCACACAAATACTTAAAGCACCTTACTTTCTTGAATTTAAAAGATTTTCATATAAGGGAAAACAGCAGAGATGGTGTGTACTTGATTATAAGGAAATGCTGAAAAGAGAGTTTGAAGTAGAAGGCTTTTATAAAGACATAAAAAATGTGTGAAGATGCACCTGCGCTTGTCGTTGATGATGTATTTGAATATGTTAAATCCTACCAAAGCCGTGAGCTTGAGAATAAGAAAAAAGTTATTGAGCATGTCAATTACAAAAGTGAGGATTTTGATAGTGAAGACATCCCATTTTAGCGATTTACCTAGACGCCCTAGACGCGGCCTAGACGCGTACCTTGACACTCGATATTTAATAAATACAGTAACTTATCGCAATTTAGACGCCCTAGACGTCAAAAACACACAATACTTAAAGTATGAGAGTAAATTATTTCTATTATATATGGTGTATATATGTGTGCAAATGGCGTCTAGCGTGTCTAGATATTAGATAACTCCTTGTATAATAACTATTAACACCTAGACACCCTTCCTTTTTAGGCGTCTAGATGGCGTCTAGATTAGACGGAGGGTGTCTAGGTAAACAATTAACTAAAGGTAAAATTAAATGAAATTACTTAATATTAAAAATATGGCAGACTTTCTGCCGAAATACCCAGAGAATAAAATCGTTCTTTTCGATGACAATCCGACAATGCATTCAAAAAAGCACAAACTAAAAACAAATGCAAAACTATGGTATCACTTTGCACCTGACGTAATGCTCAGCCCTGAATACCTGAGAGAAAAAGGAGGAATCAAATCATCTGATGGTGCTCAAGCAGTCAGATCTGTGCAATGACTACTAAGCCATCCAGAATTATGGACAAATATTGAAAATATTTTCGTCACACCATTTGCAATGGGCTCACTTGGAATGATCCAAGATCCATTAAATGAAAACGAAATCATTGTACTCATGCCATATTGTTACCAACATCCAATGGCTGATTTCACGGACAGAGGATCCGGCGGATATGTATGGCAATCTCTTCCAATATATGCTATAGAAGATCCACATTTATTTGCCACGTATTGCACCGAATGTTTTGGAATATTCGATAATGAATTGAAATTGACCTTCAGATCGATTCTGGATCGCTTCCTGGTCTCGCCTCAATATACCAAATTAGTAAAACCATAATCACACCAATGATAAAATACTTTGATCCACTTAACAACAACCCGGCAAGGGACTCAATACAGGAGATGCTAAAATGATTTCTGATGAAAAATATAAAAAGATCATAACAAAAAACATGGTAGACCATATAAACAAAAATCCATTGTCCTCTAGGCATAGGACTGTTTTAGACATATTTGCCATTCCATATTCACCGGTAGATTATTTCCTCAAGAAACTGAGGAATAAAAAACTGAAACAAATAAAGAAGTAAAAACGGACTCCCTATGGTATTCCTGTGGGGAGTTTTAAACTCGATCTTTACTGATATTTGGAAGATACCCCGCCCTACTTATAACCCTAGTGCTGCTACCCAGGTTATCAAACTTTTCTTGCCAGATAACGGTCAGTGAAATATTTTTTAGGAATTTTCTACAACCCTATTGAGTTTGTTTTCCGTTCGCGGATGTATATCTCGTCAAATTGCATATACTGGTAAAATTATTGTAATTTTTACTAAATAAAAACAGAAGGATATATAATAAATGAACCTAAACAGTTACAAATCTCTCTTTAACTATAGGTTCTTTCTGTCCTTATCTCTCCTCTTAATCATCTCACTTTTTCTACTAGCCAATACGCGTGACCAACTCGGTGATGTAAACAATGATGGTCAAATTGATGTCCAAGACATCGTTTTTGTTGTTGATATTATCCTCAATGATGATGTTGAGTACGGTGAATACGAACTTTGGGCCAGTGATGTGAACGAAGATGAAAACACTGACATCGGCGATATAGTTATCATTGTTGATTGGATACTTGATCCTCCTGAAATATTTGAATGTCCCGAGAATTATTCATCTTGTTTAGATGACACAACTGAATGTTGTCTGGACACTACTAGCCATTTCTTTACATGGGAAGTAGATACCATTGGGGGCGGAGTTGTCAGAGATATCTCGATAATAGATACAAATGATGTTTGGGCAGTAGGGCAGTTTGTTATGAGTCTGGAGTGGGATGACCGATATAATATTGCTCATTGGGATGGTGAAGACTGGGAGTTTATCAGACATATTCCACCTCCTTATGTAGGATTCAACCAGTATTATAGCATTTTCACTTTTGGTGCAAACGATATTTGGATAGGAATGAATGTTCCAATCCATTTTGATGGATCAGAATGGACAGTTTATCAATCTGATGGTGGTTGGGATTTTGACGGCTGGATTCAATCAATTTGGGGAGCATCACCTTCGAATGTTTACTTCGTTGGCGATAATGGATCTGTAGCTCACTATAATGGAGAGGATTTTGAACTAATTGAAAGTGGAACTGAAATAGATCTTGTCGATATCGATGGAACCGATGATGGAGACCATGTATTTGTTGTTGGCTTCACATTATCAGGGAATATGCAGGTTTTGGGACATAGTACAGTATTGGAAATTGTTGGAGGAGAGGTAAGTACATTGTATTATTCTACATCAGTAGAACCATCAGAGAATAGTTATGGATTGGTTACTTCAACAGTTGTGCTAGGAGATACAGTATATTTTTCTACCTCTGCAGGATTATGGAAATATAATTATTTGACCGAAACATCAATTGTTCTCCCAACCGAAGTAACAAATTTGGAAGAAAATGCAGGAAGAAAAATGGTGGGTAATACAACCAATGATATAATGATATTAGACTATCATTTTGACTTTATCCACTTTAATGGGAATTCATGGTTTCATGATCAACCACTAGTTGAAATGTTTGGCAGTGATTTGTTATTCTCTAGAAGCATTGATATGAAGGGAGATTTTGTTGTATCCCTTGGTTATTGTTGCGGTTATAAATCTACATTTGTTAGAGGATATCGAGAATAAATGTAAATAAAAAGAAAGAGATGACATGAGAAATATTAAAATTTGTGTGGGAATTATCTTACTATGCGTTATATTTAGTTTTGAAATTATCTATGCGCAGGAAGAATTAACCTGTGAAATGGATGATGACTTATCAAGAGGTATGTGTGGATATGGTTTTGAAATAGATCCTCCTGATTATCCATTCCAAAGAGATCTTCATCTTCCAAATGAAAGTACTGAAATAAAAACCATTAATTTGTTTGTTCATGCTTTTTCCTTTGAGGACGGCTGTGCGTCTTCAAAAAGGATTGAACAAAACAGTCCATATTTAAAGAGAGTACTTCAGGCCTGATTGGCTTTAATAATTTATCAACTTACGTTGAATTGTTCATATCTTGATGTGTATTGGTTTTCAATACGGTTAATAATCAAGATTTATGAGACTTTTCATTTAAGATTCTATCTTTGTAATTCTTAAGAATAATTGAATTAACCACTGTTTCCAAACTCAATATTACTAATTATAATCAAATGGCTTACACGAAATTCTTTTGAGTCAACTACAGATAGGAAATCCGCTGCAATCTCCGTCGACATAATAGATTGAAGGGAAGGGAAAGTTTGCAAGGAATATGCTAAATTATTCTCTTTACTTTGAAGACCTACAATTGCAAGATCAATAAGTCCATCTCTGAGTTAATAGAAATCCTTATTATAATTATCTCTGGATAAGGATTTATCCATTACGCTTTTTTGAAGTTCACTCAATTCTCTGTTTTCAATAGTACCGATTATTTCATCGATTGATGAAAGTTGTGCCTGTTTTAGGAGATAAACTAAGGTAAAATCACTTTCCACATTGTTAAATATCTGTTCCACTTTAGAGTTTATCATGTTTAAACGCTCATAAGATGAATTTGATAATTCACTATCCTGTATTATATGGTCTCGAATGCGATTTAAAAATTCTTGTTTCAATTGTTGTATATTTTTAGAATTTATTTTTTGGTTTATCTTTGTTTTCCTATTTTTTGCATCAACTATCCAATTTGCAATCTCCTCTTTCAATAACGTAAAATTCTCAATATTTTCATTTTGTTGGACATTACCTCCTGAATATTTGAATTTATCAAAAACATTACTAACTTCTTTAAGCTCATCGGATGTTAGATTCCATAAAGCACATTCGGAGGGCCGTAATACAGTGGTAAATGAAAGTTTAATATTTTCATCATTACAATAACGAACTATCTCAGGGATCTCCTGCCAATTTTGTCGCATAGGACAAATAACCACGGTCATCTGTAAATTTTTTTGCCGACTATAATCTAAAAAATAATTGAAATTTCTTATCATTTTTTTATAACTGGAATTTATACGGATTGATTCATAGGTCTTTTCAACAAATGAGTCAATTGACAGACTGATTAGAAATTTACCCTTTTCCAATAATTCTTTTATTCTGTCATTGAGAATCGTTCCATTCGATTGCACAAATATAAGTGAATTTGGGTTTATCCGAATGATTCTATCCCATATCTCGAAGTGGATGGGGATAACAAAAGGTTCACCACCATAAAACCGAGTCTCATGCAAATGTGGAATAAATTCCTCTAACTGATCTATAAAACTTGTTGTATAAATAAATTGAGCTGGTTTCTTAACATTTAATTTCTTCCTTATTGATGATGAAAATTCAGAACTGCACATTATGCAAGCTAGATTACAAGTTGTATCAAGTTCAAATTCCATCAATGAAGGGTATTGGTTGGAATTATCAGGCAAATAATCAAAATCTCTGGCCAGTGCATGATAGTATCTGCCGGTAGTAAGCATTTTTGCACAACTTTCACATCCACGCGAATTACATCCTGAGGATAGGTCATTCCTTTTAATCAGATTCCTTAAACGCTCTGCTTCTTTACTGAACCAAATATTATGAATACTCTGAGTTGGATAATGTCCAATAACGTGGCTATGATTATGACAGCATACAATTGATTTTCCTTCATATGTAAAACGCATGGATTTTGTAGGAGCATGACAAAGTATATCAGTAATCTCAGACTCTCGTGTTAGATTGTATTTTTTTATTATTGCTTTTGAAAGGGGAGAATAACCCACTCTTTCAGAAGAATCATTTCTTCTCAGGTTTAGATGTTTTATAATAAAATTGATTAACTTCTTATAACTCATATTATTTTCAGCTTAAAACATGTTGTGGTAAATTTGCGTCTTCAAAAACTTTTACTCAAACAGTCCGTAGTTATAGAGTGTACATAAGGCGTGAATTGTGACCTGCCCCCATAGTTTGGACCACCTTCAAAGTTAGTACTTTTTGTGTTTTTATTAATACTCAATTGATAATTTCCCAGCGTTCAAGTCTTTTACCGTACAGATAAGCCTC
>Ga0233440_1002604_pt1 | contig 14597 bp, 21 predicted proteins | sample SI_123_September_5_FD_182791 | JGI IMG/M metagenome (GOLD analysis project Ga0233440, IMG submission 182791) | Seawater microbial communities from Saanich Inlet, British Columbia, Canada - SI_123_September2016_120_MG | ecosystem: Environmental > Aquatic > Marine > Inlet | place: Canada: British... | reverse complement strand
TGGCATTAATTTCACTTGAAGAAAGCGATAAGAGGGTGATGGAAAGACTGAAAGCATTTGAAGATGGTACGCCAAACGGCATTGCCTGTCCTAATTGTGGTGCTGAGTTGATGGACATAAATGCAAGTACCTTAAAAATGTCTTGGCCTGCACAATGTGACATTAAATGTAGCAAGTGTACTTTCAAAAGTACGCGGTATGTTTAATGCGTAGTCTAATTATATGGCTGTATCTGGATTTTGAAGATAGACTGTTTTGGATATGGAGGTAATATGAATAGATTTAGCTTTGGCGACCCCAACGAAAGAGAAGAACCAACACGGGAACCAGAAGAGTTTGATTCCGGCCAGCTTGTCCATTATTTCATCAGATAAGTAGAAAAACTCCGAGCTTGCTTACAGTAAACACTCGGGAATTATTGGTGCAAAACCTTTTCTACCCACGATGGCCAATCGTCTAATCGGTAAGGCACCGTCTTAGTAGTTCCGCAACACATGATGTACACATGGTGGAATGGACAGTCGGGATGGGGGTTCGAATCCACCCAAGGCTAATTTTGTGCAATGGACTATTAGATGTCGCCAACTGTTTTGGTTGGAGAAGTGGGTATTCGAGACCCCACTTGCACATTTATTTAAAAACTGATGGTGGTAATCCACCCTTGGAGAAGTAACTTAGTCGCTTGTTGGTTCTGACTCGGAGAACAGGTTCGATGCCCCGTGGTGCTACTTTACATGCGGGTGTAGCATATGTGTCTAATGCGCCAGTTTGAAGTTATGCATGATTTCAAACATGGAGAAAGAGGTTCGAAACCTTATATCCGCTCAAAATGCACCCGTAGCTGAGTTGGTTTATGCACCGGCCTTTTAAGCCGTGAGACATTGGTTCGAATCCAATCGGGTGTACAAAAAAGAATAAAACGAGAGGTGACTAAGGTATAAGCGTCTGGGTTTTGGAAACCTGGAATAGTGGATTCGAGTTCCACCCTTTCGACAATTGCATAGTATCAATATTGATAATACACCGCTCATGGGAGCGGAGATATAGGTATCAAATCCTATTGCGGTTACCTGCGACATTGGTGTTTAACGGTTTGACTATAAACGTCTTAGCATAACTGGCTTCCACCCAGTTGGTAAGGGTTCGAATCCCTTATGTCGCACATTGTTTGGTCCCGCAAGGGTGTAAATGTGACAAGAAAACGAAAGTGGTACGTTAAAGAGATTCACAACTCGACTTTCAAAATCTGCTAAACAATTCATACTCGGTTAGCTCATTGGTAGAGCACACCGCTGAGGGCGGTGGTTAGATTCATGATGATGCATCGACGGGTGCAAAATCAATTAATCGGTCAAGTGTCTGTGTTTATAAAATATGTCCATGGTATTGTTTTATAAATAACGCAGGAGATTTGAGGTGGTTCGATTCCCTCACTGAGTTCAAAATGTCTGATAGTTTAATCGGCAAAACATCGCACTCAAGCAAAATGGTGGTTCGAGTCCACCCTGCCCTGTCAAAGGGGCGGTCGTAATAATTGGAATAATACGTGCAAATAAGCGAGATACGGGTTCGAGTCCTGCAAAGACACATTTGAAAGATGACTGGGAGGACAAAGCTTTCATCGGAAAACTATAGTATATCCGTAAATCAAATAAGACTCCCTATATGGCCAAGTGGTGGAACGGTAGACACGGCAGGTTCAAAACCTGTTATCGTAATTGGTGTGAGAGTTCGAATCTCTCCTTGGCTACTACACACCGTGCAATCGTTTTTTAAAGTGTCTGCTATTTATAATAAATAGGAGACTGAAATGAAAACAATTGAACATACGCTATTAGAGACAAGAGAAACCAGACGACGGTTTTTGAAATTAGATGAACCATGCACAATCCGAGGCCATATTAAAAATTCGGCATATTTAATTGGATTGTTGGCACATCACTTGGATACAACCATTCCCGTTAGTGGTTACAAAATTCATGTATGTCACGCTTGTAATAATTCTCAATGTTGCAATCCAAACCATTTATATTTTGGGTCGCCAAGGGATAATACCCAAGATGCAATAGAAGCGGGAGGGCAAAGAACGGTGTGAGAGCGCACGGTTGATAAATATGGATATGAAGAAGCATGTAAAATGCAATCAAGGGGTGATAAATCAGCGGGCGGTAAAGCCGGAAAAGGTAAACCAAAAAGCGAGGCTCACAAGCAAAAAATCGCAGAGTCAGTAAGAAAATCATATCAAAAAAAGAAGGCATCGTAGCCCAACGGCAGAGGCATCAGGCTTAAACCCTGTTCAGTGGTGGTTCGAATCCACTCGGTGCTACATTTTTAAATACACGGGGCTGGGGTCGGTCGGTTATGGACGGTGGACTGTCAATCCATTTAAGTGGGTTCAACTCCCATCAGTCCCGCAATATTGGTCAGTTTGGTAGAACTGAGATATCAAAACACTACCACGCAGTTTTGGTAGAACTGAGATAAACAAAATCTGCCATATGGGTTGTTCGTACAACGGTAGTATACTCGGCTGTAAACCGACGGATGGAGATTCGACTTCTTCACAACCCACAAGTCCCAAAGGTACACTGGCGTACTGGTCAAATGGCGAATTATAGGAAAGCTAATTGACACCTGAAGTTCAAATCTTCATTGGGGCACTTTGGCAACGCCGTCAAATTAGTTTATAGCTGTGATTCTAATAAAAAATCATAGCCAATCCCGCTCCTGAACATTGGTTGAGTTCACCGGACTGTAAATCCGACGCCTTTCGGCTGTGGTGGTTCAATTCCATCGGGCGGGACAACTGGGATTTTTTCTGAAGATTTTTGTATCCCACCGAGTAGTTACGGTAAATTAAAAAATCGTCCCATGTCACTGTAGCTCCAATTGGTAGAGCGCAGGTGTGAAGTACCTGGCGATGGTGGTTCGAGTCCACCCAGTGGCACTTTTTAGCAGATATTCTATAGACAGAAATTCTGCCAGTTTTCCCGATGTTTCTGTAAAAAACAAAACCACACTCTATGGACTATCGGTTTATGTCGTCGCCCTTTCAAGGCGGAGAGCGGGGTTCAATTCCCCGTAGAGTGACTTGCGGGGGAGAGCGGTGGTTGTTCACTTGGTTCATATCCAAGAGGTCGTCGGTTCGAATCCGATTCCCGCTACATTTTACGTTTTGTTCCTTTTTTAAAGTTTCTGCTATTTATAATAAAGTAGGAGAATAAAAAATGCCAAGACGACAGAAAAAATACCACATCATTTATAAAACAACATGTCTTGTAAATGGGAAATTTTACATAGGAATGCATTCAACTGATAATTTGGATGATGGATATATGGGAAGTGGTAGAAAGTTAGGATATTCATTTAAACGATTTGGGAAAGATAAACACATAACCAAAATTTTGGAATATCTACCGAATAGAAAAGCTCTTTCAAATAGAGAACGTGAAATTGTAAACGAGAATTTGATAAAGAGCAAAATGTGTATGAACATTGTCGTTGGTGGTGAGGGAGGTCCTGGAGGGCTTTTTGGTAAGGAACACGCATACAAATTCCATGCGGCAGGTGGTAGAAAAGTCCGACAGATGTATAATAAAATAAACGCTGAACGGATGAAATCAGACCCCGAATTCAGAAAGAAAGTTGTTTCTGCGATGAAAGAAAGTTATGAAATAAATGGTCATCCATGAACAGGTAGAACACATTCAGAAGAAACCAAAGAAAAAATGAGAAAGCCTAAAAATCAAGGAACAAAAAATTCTCAATATGGTTCAAAATGAATTACCAATGGAACGGACAATAAAAAAATTAACAAAGATGCCACATTACCTGAAGATTGGTGGTTTGGTAGAACACTTGCGAGAGTAGATTAGCGGTAAATCATCGGTTCGACATACCGAAGACCGAAGGTTCGAATCCTTCCTTTCGTACACGGGAGTACGCCAAAGCCTGATAAGGGTGAGCGACTGGCCATGAGGCTGGTGGTATGTTGGTGCAAGTCCAATCTCCTGTACAACGCACAGAGCCAGGGTACGCTACGGCTCATATCCGTATGCTTGAGAGTTCAATTCTCTCCTGTGCGACTTATAACAACTTATACGGTCAAGGGCGTATAACTATGTATAACTTTGGGGCACCATGTACCAAGGGGGCGAGACTGGTTTGCAACCAGACTGTGGTGGGTTCGATTCCCATGTGTTCCACGCCAGTCCAACTTTAGTAATTTGATATGACTTAGGGGCAACTCAGACCCGCATTTAACCAACAATGCTCTCTGACACGTATGGCAACTAAAAAACTTTGGAAATTACAATTGGGGCCTTGGTATAATTGGGAACACGCCGCCCTTGCAAGGCGGTATTATCGGTTCGAGTCCGATAGGCTCCACGTCATTATGTTTATCCGAGTAATGAGGCATGTCTATGAAAAGGTGCCATGCGCATCGGATTACATGGGTACTTAGTCTGAGAAAACGTATTATGGTTGTGCACAAATCATATATAAGGACGGTTTAATTCCGTTAGTATCCACACAAACACGCAGTTAGTTCAAACAGAATCTCGGTTGATAGCTGAGGGATGTTGGTGCAACTCCATCACTGCGTACATCGACCCGTAGTTTAACGGAAGAATCTTGGTCTGATATACCAAAGGTGGCAGTTCAAGTCTGCTCGGGTCTACAAACAATAGGGTTGCCGCACTTAAAGTACTGAGTGTGAAACGAAGAATAGTTTGATAAGGTCATCTATTCCCTATGTCTATGTCGGATTATTTTAATGGTAGAATGTCTCTTTTACATGGAGACGGCGGGGGTTCAACTCCCTCATCCGATACAAATGCTCTCGAAGCTCAACTGGATGAGCCTTCGGTTTCGACCCGAAAGGTTGCAGGTTCAAGTCCTGTCGAGAGTACTATACATGGTGGATATAGTGTTAGCGGTTAGCACGAGAGGTCGTGACCCTCTTAGGTTGGATTCGAATTCCAATATTCACCCCATATGCTATGGACGGTAAATGGTCAACCGCCAGTCTGCAAAACTGGTTCTTGTGGGTTCGAGTCCCACCCATAGCTCATGTCCAGACTCACATTAAGTGCAAACTGGATTTGTCGCAACGAACATGAGTCTAAGTTGTGGCCACGGAAGGGTGGCAGAGTGGTTAATCGCACCGGCCTTGAAAGCCGGAGGTGTCCTTATGGGCACCCGTGGGTTCGAATCCCACTCCTTCCTCATGGAAAATACCGCTAAACGGTCGGCAACACGGCTCGAACCCGTGGGCGTCCTCACGGACGGGTGTTCGATTCATCTATTTTCCGCTCAAACTTGGAAGTATCGACATTGGTACGTCAAGCAGTTTGCTAAACTGTGGGCCGTTAACTCGGTCTGAAGGTTCAATTCCTTCTGCTTCCGCTCAAAATAGTTCTATCGCAGGAAAATGTTGTATAATGGGAGACTTCGACATTGGTACGTCAAGCGTCTTGGAAAGGCGTGGCTCCTTCGGGAGTTATAGGTTCAATTCCTATAGTCTCCGCTTTAATTAATCTCTGACTTGTCGCTCTACGGAGAGGAAAGTCGGGTCATCATTGCTTAACTCAGGAGACCTAAACAGTCGTTCGTACTGGTGAGGATGTAATTCAAAACAGCTTAGAAGGTGAGCAATTCTATAATAGCAAGGTTGATGCAAATAGGTCAATGGCAAGTTTAAATGACAGAACCCCGCTTACAGGAGATTAGTTATGTATTTCGAATTAGAAGATGAACACCGACGTACTTGGGAAAGGTGGTCTGCGTGGAAACATGATAGCCGCTATCGTTCATTTTCTAAATTTTTGTATGACCGACAGCACAAGTTGACTAAGCTGTGCGATGGTTGTCACAAAGAAACACCATATGTAATAGCATACAAAAACGATATGTTATGCAAACAATGCAATAATGGGAGGTTACGTGGAAACACTAAAAATTAAAAAGGCAGATTTAAACTGCGACCTTGGAATATCACAGCCCGAGTTTCCAAAATACTGGACAGGGAATATGGCAAATCAATATTCTCAGGGAACCCGAGCTAAACATGTTGGGCAAATGTCTGACCTAATTCAGGAATTTAATGGTAATTCATATTCGGAATGAGTAGCTTGGTACACCGCTAAAATGCCAGATGCAATTGATATTGCAACAGACCGAACACACTTAAAATTGATAGAAATGGGAATCACTTGGATTCCACACCATTCTGTAAAAATCTGAGTAGAAGATTTGGTGCTTGCCAAAACATATGTTGGACTGAAAGTTCAAGCAAGTATACTGACTCGATTAGCTACCCTTTACGATACATCGTGAAGGCTTGCGAGACCGGAAGAAGAATCTTTGGGCATTGATGGATACGTTGGCAAGACGCCAATATCTGTTAAACCAATGTCATACAAGCAAAACGCTTTAAATGAAATTATTGATGTTGCACTTGTATATTATGAAAAAAATAGTAATGGTATTACAGTTGAGTATGACCCTATGGACTAATGGTATGTCGTTACCCTCTCAAGGTAAAAATCTCGATTCGACTTCGGGTAGGGTTACAAATACCAATACATTGGTACTTATGTAACAAAAGTCGAAATTTTGTATCATTTGTTAAGTTTGTACCAATATACTGCTCCGGAAGCTTTGCTGGCGAAGCAACGGGCCTTTAACCCGTTGAACAAGGTTCGATTCCTTGTCGGAGTACTTTTTTTAAGTTTCCAATATTTATATATAAATAAAGGATAAAAAAATGGATAAGCTCACAACATTACTGAACAATTCAGGTTTTAATACCGACAGAATTAAAGAACAAACAAGAAAAGTCAAGGAAGATAAGCGCAAGCTTACCAATTTGGCTGAACAACATTTCCAATCACATAAAGCTGAGATTTTGGACGGCACAAAGCGACGCCAAGTGTTGCTTGAGGACGGCAAACGTCAAGGTCTATCTGAGGGTCAGGTGTTGGCTGGAAATTCTTTTATTCCATCAGTCTATACTCCGGTATTGAATTGGCTATTTTGGTTCATGGGTGAATCTGTGGATGTTCAAAAAGAAGACAATCGTAAACAATTAAACGAACAGGTTGGACACATGACCCATGCAGAAGTTGATGTTATGGAGAACACTCCTGAACTGTTCGAATATTTATATGGGAATATCACCATGGGCGTGTTTGCAAAATTGAAAAAATTGAAGGCACTGTCCAAAAGTGGTAATAAGAATGAAGCGTTCAGCGCATATTCAAAATGTATTGAATTGTGTGAGGAACATAAAGTGGATTTCGATAAAATTCCTGTACAGTAAAAGGGTTATTATGAAAAATTGTCAATTTTGTAACAAGGAATATACACCACGTGGGGTTGCATATCATGAAAAATATTGTGCATATAATCCCAATAAATCAATGTTTAATTCAAATCCTTCGGATGCCTGAAGACTTGCTATGGCAAATATGGCAAAAAGTGGAGCTTCAAGAAATCAATGAACAAAAGCTCGGGAAAATGGAACTGAATATGTATTACAAGACTCCTCCAGAGCAAAAATGAAAGAAGCAGGAATTGGTCGCACGCTAACCGAGGAGACCAAAAATAAAATACGAATTGGACAACTTGCTCACATGGAAGCTCATCCCGATGACGTAGGGTGGAAACGAAATCACCATGCGAAGGGGCCATCATACCCAGAAATATATTGGAAAACTATCCTTGATAACCACAATATTTCATATGAGGCAGAATATGGAGTTGGAATATATTCATTAGATTTTGCACTACCTGATAAAATGATTGATTTTGAAGTTGACGGGGAACAACACTACAATTACCAACCAACGATGGATACCGACGCACGGCGGACTCCACATTTAGAAAATTTGGGTTGGGAAATTATACGTGTACGATGAAGTTCATATTCTAAATTGAATAGAACACAGCGAGAACTATTTGTTGAAAATATTATAGACAAATTAACTGCGTCCAAAGCTTAATTGCGTGAAGCACGGGCCTCTTAAGCCTGAGAACAAGGTTCGATTCCTTGTGGACGTACTAAACAAAAATAAAGGGTTATAGAAATGACTATTACAAAAGACCAATTCTTGGAGTACTTGGAACAGGCTTCAGTTATAGAATTGTTTGACACAATCGAAATGTTCTATGCTAAATTCAATATCAAGCCGCCATATCAGCAACAGGTTCAGCAACAGACAGTCGTTGAAGAGGTTGAGGAACAATCGGAATTTGATGTTGTTGTTACTGATGCTGGATTAAAGAGAATCAATGTTATCAAGATAATCCGAGCAGAAACAAGTTTGGATTTGAAATCTGCTAAAGGTTTAATTGACAACTTACCGGCAACTGTAATGAAAGAACTGTCAGAAGGCCAAGCTTCAGAGCTTCAGAGAAAGCTTACTGATGCCGGTGCAACGGTTGAATTAAAATAAAGGATTACAATATGACAGAATCACAAGAAATAAGAACTGCAAAGAACAGGGAATTTAGCTTCTTCGGTGCAACAAGATTTCCGTTATATGTCACTGCAGGGATTGCAATGTACTTGGAAAATTTCCAAGTTGCAGGGATTTGTGTTGGAATAGGCGCAGTGATTGAAATTGCACGTAGATTATATTACAAGTTCATAGATTAATGAAAGAGGTATATGTAGTTCTCAGCAAATTAAAGTTCGGGAACAGAGATACCACAATCGACTCGGCATATTCTAAAAAAGTAGAAGCAAAAGAATACGCCAAGGAACAAAATGCAAAAAGCACTCTATTTATATATAGAGTGCAAAAAGCTCATGTGGTGTAAAGGAGGCATACGGGGTTTCTACCCCCTTGGAGCGGGTTCGATTCCTGCCGTGAGTACATAATTATAGTATGCCCCCACCATAGAAGGATGTAAGGTAACTCATCCAGTGGCGTAGAAATGTGCAGGGAAACGTAGGAGCTTTTGACTTCTCATATTATAATTATATTTGGCACTGTGGTGGAACGGAATACACACCGTCCTAAGAAGGCGGCGGTCACATGACTATGAGAGTTCGAATCTCTCCAGTGCTACAAGATTTGATTTTAACGATAGCGGGACAGGGGATGACATAATGATATCTAAGGTGGGCGACCCGCAATAAAAACAATCATCCTATTATCAAATCTTATATGGACTCGTAGCTTAACGGTAAAGCCCCAGTTTTATAAACTGGTCAGATTCTGATAAAGTCGAGATGTAGGTTCGAATCCTACCGAGTCTACTTATTGGGCGTGTAACTCAGCGGTCAGAGTGCCCCTCTCATAAAGGGTGAGTCGTTGGTTCGAATCCAACCGTGCCCACAAAATAAAGGAGTACATATGAAGAAAGGAAACGCATTGTAGTAAACCTAACAAGGAGAAACTACAATGAAAAACGCAACAAGAGAAGATTTTGAATGGACAGATAATAGTCCATTGTACAACAAAGCGTACAAATTACACCGTGCCCAAGAAGGTGCAATAAGCTGTCCAATATGTGGGTGGCACAAATGGGAAAATTCCAAGTGGCATTCGCAAGACCGCCGGTGTTGGAAGAAATACCGCAAATACCAATGTAAAGATAGGAATTAAAAATGATATACAATCACGAGATTAAAATGGATTTTTTAGATTCTATGGATGAAAAGACCAAATGAGAAACTATGAAAATGATAGCATGGATGATTAATGCTGATATTTACATAAACAACCAACTAATTTGGCGGAGATAAGCAGAGATAGAGCCTGCGATTGTATCAAAGCTGTTCGGGTAGCTCTACCGAACATATAGTCCTGTAGCTCAGGGGTTAGAGCGCAATCCTGATAAGGTTGAGGCCGAATAGGTACACGATGGTTCAAATCCATCCAGGACTACTTAAAACCTGCTATAGTTTAGACGGTGAGAATACATCTTTGGTATGGATGGGACTGAGGTTCGAATCCTCATGGCAGGACAACTACGTGGCAACGTGCCTCATTAGTTCAACGGTAGAACATCGGTGTCGTATACCGAGGATATGGGTTCAAGTCCTATATGAGGCTCAAATTAAGAAGGGAGAATGATATGATAAAACTGAGAAATTTATACTTGGCACTACAATATCAACTGCCTTGGAAACGGTTATTAAGAAGAATCTTTACAGGGACCATTAAAGGTTTACTGTCAAAGCGAAGTCATTTTAGAGGACATGGGGTTCCGAAGGTTAGATATAACACGGAAAAGACCGCATTAAAATCCGCTGAAAGATTGCAGAATTTGAACGGCTTACACTTTGCAGTGTATAGATGTATTTATTGTGGTGGATTTCACGTTGGTGCTAATCGGCACCGGTTAAGACAAGATAAATAAATTATTGTCTATGAGCTAAAAGGCTTCCGGCGGTGATATTTAGAATGGTGAACCAACCTTTGATGGTGGTTCCTTCTGGAACAACAGTGGATGTAAAATTGCTTCCACTTGCAGTAGATGCGGCGAACGTACAGCTTCCACTAATGGTCTGTACCGAATGCCAACTACCCGATGTATTGGATACTGCTGATAGTTCATCAAAACCATTCATTCCTGTTTGATAGTTTTCATATGTTGTGAATTGTGGTTTACCTGATTTTGGCATTTCTATTCTCCTATTGGTTTATTATAAATATCAAAAACAAAAAAAATGCAAAATAATTGAAAATAAAATTGCATTTGGGGAATTAGCCTACTATTTATATAGGTATAAGAAATAAAAAATATAAATAATATAAAAAAAGCCTTGCAATAGGCGATTTTAATGTTATATTGGTAGTACGTTAGAAAAGCAACGTATGTTTTTTGAAAAGTTTGCCCCTCGGGGCACATGGCGGTATGGCGTCATTAGATAACCCCTCGTAAGAGGGACTAAAGGACTGTAGAAAGTCGCTCTCGCAAGGGAGACATCTATACAATGGTTTTACATGCGAGCCTCAACCCTGTAATGGGGAGGAGAGGCTTTCATCCGGTTGTTGTGGAACAGTCGGTGAGGAGAAATCCAACAGGAAGAGCCAGGGATGTTTGTTCGAGGTGGGGACACTAAGAGCTTGCATTCAGTGATTATGTATGTTTTCTAAGGAAAGCGTATTCTGAGGGTAACACTGACGGGATGCGTATAACTGATAGGCATGTGTCAAAAGGCATATGTCACGGAGACAAGTAAAAACCGCTAAAATCCTTTATCCAAGGAATGGTATGAGTCTGAGTAGTATGGTGTCCTCAAAAGGGATATCGCTACAGCATTTCGGCGCAGATTCCAATGTCCACAATACTCTTAAATTGCCTAATGTTAAGGCGATTGCATCTAAAGCAACTGATGTCGGTTAGATTCCGGCTTTAAGAACCAAGTAAAAAGACCGAATGCGTTTGAGGACACAATTCCCTAATGCTTGGCATCTTCGGATGAACCGAGCACATCGAAACTCACAAGGCGACGGTGTTTTATGGCGAAAGTTCTATTGGTGTTAAACCCTTAGTCAGGCCCGCAAGCTTGGATAGTAATTAGTAACTGTGGAGAAACTTCAAACGATAAGAGTGGTAGTCTTTAACTACTGGGATTGATATCTTACTGCTCGTCAAGAGTAAAGAGCTTTGCGGCTCGTTGTGGACACAGGAAGGAAATAAATAATCTTCCCAAAGGGATATCGTCAGAGGTGTAATCTCAACCTTTTATTTTTACTCTTTCCAAACTTCAAAAACTTAAAAATTGGGTTCAATACTATTTATAGTAAATAGGTGCATGTTGTAACGGTAACCTGCCGGACTCCAACTCCGTGCGATTCGGGTTCAAATCCTGATGTGCCTGCAAAAAAAGTCAAGTTAACGCTTGACTTTTTGCGTTTCAGGGATTAAGTTGGTTGCGAAAAGGAGATTCAAATGAATGTAGTAGGGTAGTGAAGTTGTGTTAGCGGTCTCAAAGTCGACTTAAAACGCCTTTTTCAATATGATACTATGTATTATAATTTAAAAAAAGGAGATAACGTATGAATAAAGCAGTATGGAATCATTACACAGGAATCACAAGCCACAAGTTTTGGGTGTTAATCAACATTTTCAAAATTTGTTGGGCGTTGATTAAGCGTGGGGTAGTACATGATTTTTCAAAATATGGAAATGTGGAGAAAGATGGGTTCGCCCAATTCACTCCAAATTTGAAAGATAATGAATATCTTGACGATAACTATAATGCTGATATGATGAACCGAGATTTTCAAACGGCATTACAGCACCATTATAGGAAAAACTCACATCACCCCGAAGCACATGCAGAGGGTATCAAGGATATGACTTTACTTGACCAACTTGAAATGTTGGCAGATTGGGGTGCAAGTTCAAGGCGTAATAAAAGCGGCGATTTGAAGGAATCCATAAACAAGAATGCTGATAGATTTGAATATGGAGAATATTATAAAAAATGCCTTGACAATACGGCAATTGAGAGTAACTTGTTTAGATTCAAAAAATATGGAAAAACTATGGAGTAGACTATGAGACAAATATTAGTAGTTGATGCTCATAGCTTTGTGGATGTAATCACGAATTCATCCACTGAGTTATTTGTATGCGATACACACAAAACAAGACAGCAAATTGGTGATATTTTGAAAGAACTACTTTCTCAATATAATGGGAAAACCGGAAACCGATATGCATTCAGGGATACCTTCAGAGACCCCGTGCTTGTTTCAAAGAAAAATATTGATGAGATTGGTGACGATTGTTATTGGGGTTTTGATGACAAGCACAGTCCACGTAAAAGATATTTATTGGGTAAAATTGTTATCTATGGAACAGATGACAATTCAATACCGTATGATTTATTTGATGAGATTGAACAGACGTTCAATGCAAATAGATTTCACTTAGGATAAGGAGAAGCATATGATACAAATCAAAATTCCCGTTCACAGTTTTGTGGACGTAATTACAAATTCATCCACAACAATCTATTGCACCGCAACAGGTAAATCTGAGCAGTTTGCAAAGGATATGATTAATGAAATTTTGTCACTCGGCGGGTCTACCAAAACCGCAGAAGACTTGTTTGATTTTGAAATCAGACCGGACATTGACGGGTGGGTAAACACATTTGAATATTCAATAGAATATATGGATTTGGATGAACTGCCAGAATCATGTAGAACGGATGCATTTATCAATGCCGATTGGGATACTCAGGAGAGCATGTTGCGTGAAGTTGCTCTTGGGATTTTCCAAACAAAGGGCATCAAAGGACTTTCAAACAGCTTTAACTATGATGCTGAAGCCATGGAAATGGAACATGAACTTGTTATCACTGCAAAGAACAGCAGTACAGAAGTTTTGAATTTGCAGAACTACTTTAATAACATGTTTGAATCGGGCGAGTGCCCACAGTAAAAGGAGAAAAGGTTATGAGACAGATTTTTATTCCGATGCATAGCGTTGTAGATGTTATCACAAATTCATCCACAGTCATTTATGTATCAGCACACGGTTCATCCGTTAAGCTTATGAAGGAGTTCATTAATACTCTTTTGAAGGCAACTGGGTCGGACAAAACATCGGACGATTTATTTGAATTTTCCACAGCAGTCAATTTTGATAAATGGTCAGACCGCATGGAATATCATTTTGAAGAAGAATTGCCTGAAGGCTTTGAAAAGTTAGATTATGATGGTCAAGCTAAAGTTCTTCGTGAGATGTATAATGCTTCCGTAGAGGCGGGCACCACTGAAGATATCTTTGAAGATGATTATATCCAAAAAGACCTTGTTATGCAGGTAAAGGGTGATGACAAGTTAACCTTCAACATGGTTGAACAGGTTGAAGCAATGTTTGAAATAGAGGAAGACTACAATGGATAATCAATTAATAATTCCAATGCACAGCTTCGTGGATGTAATCACGAATTCATCCACAGTTATTTATGTGGCAGGCACCAAAAGTTCAGGCACGTATATGCACGAGCTTATCAATACAATTCTGAAAGAGTCCGGTTCGGATAAGAAATCTGAAGATTTGTTTGAATTTGAAGTCACTCCAAATTATGACTATTGGCAAGATACATTTACTGACCAAATCGCTCAAAATTGGATTGATGAAGAAGATGATGAAATGCTTGAGAAATATGATATTCCCAAAAATTGGGAAGATTTGAGTTGGCAAGAGAACGAGGAAATTGCCAAGCGAGTTTTCGCCAAAGCTCTTGCTGAAAATGACACGGACGTGTTGAAGTATGAGGGTGGATACGATAACGATTGGTACAATAAGGACAATCTCGTTATGACTTCAAAAGTTAACGATGAATTCTCATTGGAACTTACTCAAAAAATGCGAGGCATCTTTGAAATTGATGGCGGTCGTGACGGTTAAAACACACTAAATAAAGGGTTGCAGATTATGATTAAGACACGTATGTTCCCAGAACATAATTACAAAGGTATTTATTTGAACGGCAAGACAATGAGAATTGCTCTTGACACCGCTAAACCGATTACTGAGTTATCGTGGCCGGAGTTTTATGATGTAAAAATCACCGGAAAGTGCCAAGGCGAATGTCCATGGTGTTATCAAGATTC
>Ga0233440_1002596_pt1 | contig 14623 bp, 20 predicted proteins | sample SI_123_September_5_FD_182791 | JGI IMG/M metagenome (GOLD analysis project Ga0233440, IMG submission 182791) | Seawater microbial communities from Saanich Inlet, British Columbia, Canada - SI_123_September2016_120_MG | ecosystem: Environmental > Aquatic > Marine > Inlet | place: Canada: British... | reverse complement strand
CACTGCAAAACTGGAATTTGACATTGTCCCAACTCTCAATCTATTTTGAAGGCAGATTAGACGACGTGTTGGATATTTAAACTATGCCAGTGACACGGAATTCTGAACACCCTCCGCAGTTCTCTGTTTCCTGCTTCCATATCAGACGCTGAACACCTCAACTCAATGGCAAGGTTGAGCGCTCACACAGATCCGACGGTCAGGAATTCTATCAGCTTCTTAGCTACAAAGGAGATGTCGATTTGGAAGCCAAACTCGACGAATGGGAACGCTTCTACAACTTCCACAGACCTCATGGAGCCTTCAACGGCAAAACACCTCACGAAGCTCTGAGAGAGAGAAGATATGATCATTAAGTTGTTTCTTACACACCTTTGCCAATCTCTGGGCTATTGATTTGTCTACTACTGTCATTCGTTCTTCCAATATATCTCGACTTTTCCCTGCTCTAACGTGCCCGTTTGACGCTGAAACGTCCAACCACATGTACGCATAAATATAGTTCTTAAAAACGCCATCTCCTTTTGCGTATCTCACGCCCAAATTGTATTGCGCCTTCGCATGTCCCTGTTCAGCCGCCTTGCGATACCATTTCGCAGCTGCTTTGCTATCTTGAGCAACACCCCGACCGTTTTTAATCATTTTGCCTAGATTGTACTGCGCCTTCGCAAAACCCTGTTCCGCCGCTTTGCGATACCATTTCAATGCTTTGCCATAGTCCCGAGCAACACCTCTGTTCGCGTTGTACATTTTGCCCAAGTTATACTGCGCCTTCGCTAGTCCTTGTTCAGCTGCCTTGCGATACCACCTCACCGCTTTTCCGTCATTTTGGGCAACGCTATTTCCCATTGCGTACCTGAGCCCTAGATTGTATTGTGCCTTTGCATGTCCTTGTTCAGCGGCCTTGATATACCAATTCGTAGCTTCCTGGTAATCTGGAGCGACACCAAGACCGCTGTCGTGGATAAAACCTAGTTTGTACTGCGCTTTCGCATAACCTTGTTCAGCCGCTTCCCGAAACCACTTTGCTGCTTCCACGTAATCCAGAGTAGTCCCAAGTCCTCTGGCAAACATTTCGCCCAGACTGTATTGCGCCTGCGTAACATTCCATTTAGCAGCCAAACGAAAATGCTTTTGAGCATTTACGTAGCTCTTATTAACACCCCGGCCACTGAAGTACATCGTGCCCAGATGGTAATGTGCAAATCCATGTCCTTGTTCAGCCGCCAATCGATACCACTTTACGGCTACCTTGTAGTCCAGAGTAACGCCCCGACCTAGGTCATACATCAAACCTAAATTGAACTGCGCTTGTGCGTCGCCCTCCGCGACCAAATCTTTCCATTCTTGCGAAGCCGTTACGGAATCAGCCAGAACCGCTGTCGCTGAATTCGTTATCAGTGCCGCAGTCATCAGCCAAATACGAAGTAAACTGTGCATCCTTCAAATCTCCAATTCGGACATGAAATACGAGAGTTTTGTGTCAATTGTCACAAATCGCCTGGTAATCCTCCCATTTTTAATGGAGTCGGCTTGTAGAATTACGCGGCTAGTTTCAGTTTCATTGCAGGCGTGATCCCGCCAATGGCCATGTTGGGCCGATCGTTATTGTAAGTCCATAGCCAGTTCGTGGCTTGTTCCTGAGCCTCCTCTATTGTTTCAAAGATGTTCTGGTCTAACCATTCGTGGCGAACCGTTCGGTTGTAGCGCTCGATATAAGCGTTCTGCTGGGGCTTTCCAGGCTGGATGTATTGGATGTGGATGCTCATCCGTTCGGCCCATGCCATCAGCTTACCGCTGATATATTCAGGGCCATTATCAACCCTGATAATCAACGGCCTACCGCGCCATTCGATGATCCGGTTAAGGCTCCGCACCACCCGTTCAGCAGGCAGAGAGAAGTCTACCTCGATGCCCAACCCTTCGCGGTTGAAGTCATCCAGCACGTTTAAGGTCCGAATGCTGCGCCCGTCAGCCAACTGGTCCGCCATAAAGTCCATTGACCACGTATGATTGGCCGCATCAGGTACCGCCAAGGCGTCCGGCCTGTCCCGTCTCAGGCGCTTCTTCGGCCTGATCCGCAGATTTAGTTCCAGCTCGCAGTAAATCCGGTAGACCCGCTTATGGTTCCAACCAAAACCTTTCACATTGCGCAGATACAAAAAACACAGGCCGAAGCCCCAGGTGCGACGGTTGACGGTCAACTTCACAAGCCATCCCGCAATTTCTGCGTTCTCATCGCTGAGCTGACGCTCATAGCGATAACAGCATTCGCTGATCTGAAACGTACGGCAGGCCAGCGCAATGCTGACACCATGGCAGGAGACCGCTCTAACGGCCATCTCTTTGCGCAGAGACGGCCTTAGCGCTTTTTTCCAAGAGCTTCCTTCAGCAAATCATTCTGCATGCTCATCTCTGCATACATGCGCTTCAGGCGGCGGTTTTCTTCTGCCATCGCCTTCAATTCTGAAATCATCGAAGCATCCATCCCGCCAAACTTCGCACGCCATTTATAGAAGCTCGCACTACTCATGCCATGCTCCCTGCACAGCTCAGAGACCGGCACACCGCCCTCCGCCTGCTTCAGAATACCCATAATCTGCGTGTCGCTAAATCGTCCATTTTTCATTCAAAATCTCCTCAGATATAATGCCGAGAAAATTCTACCCGTGAACACCACTAATTTTCGGGGGGATTACCGCCTGTATCCAGTTTTCGATATAGAAGTTTATTTCAACCCAATGACATCATCGCTTCACGAAAGCAAAAGCTTTGTTGAATGGCCGAGTCCACATAAACGGCCTGAGGTTTTAACTGTGGATATCAACCTAGCTCATGATAACATTCTTCGGCTACTTGAAGCTCTTATGAAACCCCGGCCTCAATTGCTTGCGCGTCAGTTAGGCAAGCCAGATGTTTCCATTCTAACTTTGTTGAACAATGTCACTCTACTCGCCGAATTTCCGTATCCATTTCGAGCCGCGCGTGTGAACCACTTTTGGGAAAGTTTATTGTCTTGTCGAACGCTCAGGCCTAGCCTGTACATTTCTCCCAAATAGTATTGAGCTTTCGGCAGTCCTGCCTCAGCCGCTCTGCTATACCATTTGAACGCTTGGGAATGATTACGAACGAGCCCTTTGCCCTCTATATACATTGAAGCCAATTCGAATTGTGCAGTTGGCTGCCCTTGCTCCGCTGCTAAAAAATACCATTTAGCGGATTTTTCAAAATTTTGAGGAATCAAGAAACCATCAGCGTATATTTTACCAAGTGCGATCTGTGCTTTATCGAGCCTCTTTCTAGCGGCCATACGATAAAGCCTTATCCCCTCACCTGGATTAAGGTTAACGCCCAAGCCTGACACGTACAAATCAGCAAGATTAAAAATCGACTCCAAAAATTCACGGTCAGCAGCACTTTTGAACCACTTTGCTGCGATTTTGTAACTTAGCGGAACGCCAAGACCCTTTTTGTACAATAAACCGAGTGCATTCTGGGCCGGAGGAAATCCCTGCTGGGAAGCTTTGAGGTACCAATTAGAAGCAGTTTTGTAGTCGACAACAACACCATTCCCCTTTTCGTATACTTTGCCAAGATCATACTCTGCGATTGAGTATCCTTGTTGTGCCGATTGGAGTAGAAATTCTTTCCCTTTCACAAGGTCCTGACGCACACCGAGGCCCTCCACGTAAATCTTTCCCAAATAGTATTGTGCTTTCATGTGTTTTTTTTGGGCTGATTGTTCCCACAATTTCTCCGCTCTGACGTAATCTCGGGATACAAAAGCCCGTAATCCTTCGTCAAAACCAGCAAGAGCTGTCGTCGATACAACTAAGGCCAGTGCGAAGAAAGTGACTCGTAAAGCAACAGCCATTTTTTCTCCAATTTTTCTATTTGGGTTTATCATGGTGACTCGAACCTAAGTGTATTCCCTACCTGAAGTGCTCCTAGTTTTTAGGACAGATCTCAAAGCAAATGAGCTATAATTGTATTTGATACGAATGCAGCAGCGATTAGAACCGATACCATCATTATCAACATAGTGTACCGATGATAATTTCCTTCTCTCCGGCTTTTCACATCCCGAACTCGGCGATAGAGTGTGGAAAGATGCTTCTCAAGCATCACAATCTTCTGAGTTTCGTTAAATTGCCACGCTTGGTACATGCAAAGCACAAGGACAGCAGCCAGTGCCAATAATATGCAGAACCAACCCAGTACGGAGATCAGAAAGCTGTTCTCTGAGCTTAAATGCGAAATTGCGATATTGGCACCGAACACCAGCAATGTAGCTCCGACAGTCTTCCATTGTAAATTTTTGGCAAAAAGTATCGCGGTACACGACTGATTATGCATCATCAAGAGTTCAGCATGTGTAGCTTCGTCAAGTTCGCTGGGTTCATTTTCAAAGTGGAGTTCTTCAATATTATTTTTTCCTACCTGAGACATAATTTCTCCTCGTTTAAAGTATTTTTACCGCGTAATTTCGGCACCTCGCAAACCATCCATGCAATATTCGAGCCATAAACCACAACAGAGAATATTAGCCAGTTTTGTGCGTCCCTTTCCCGCCATTCAGACATCGGGCGTTCCGGGCTTTAGCGACAAAAATTCAAGCTAAATCACTACTAAAGCCAGGTTCAGCCGCATAAACAAAGCGTCGATGCGACACTCGTCTATAATATTAAAATGTACCATTATGGCGCATATACCTGTGCCACATATTAGTATTGGCACACTTATTCGCATTTATTTTCAAATTAATCTAAAATATCAGCAAAATTTGTCGCAATTTTTATCTATTATATGCACATTACTCATTTTCAATTACTGCCTGACGTCAACGCCTATGGACAACGGGAAGCCGTCAGTTCTTCCTGTGCCGATCGCAGGCGAATCCAAATTCTGCCATTAGCGTTCACCATTATATTTAAGTCTTTGGACATTTTGGGACAGGCCATTTTGGCGATATTAGCTCGTGCAATAAAACTGCGGTCCGTGATCTGGCTCACGTGATTTTTATCATTGATCTGAACGTCGATCCAAATTTTGCCCCCTATGTCGGCCCAGCTGGTCTTATCTTCAACATAGGTTATATCTTTGATAATCCAGCCTTTTCTTAAGGTGTTTTTTTCATAATAGGCTTCAAGTTCGAGAATTATAGCCTTGGTGGATTTGGGATCGGGCGTTATCGAAAAAAAGGATGCCCCATAATAAATAAAGCCGCTTAACGCAGCCAACACCACAGACCATATAATCTTGGAACCCGCCGAGATTTTCTTTGTCGGGGCGGATACATGCGACGGGTTAGGTTTAGCTTTGAGAGGAGGTTCGAGAGTTGGTTTGACCACAAGAGTTGGGGCAGGAATAGGCTTGGACTGGGGCTTGGGTTTCGACACAGGTTCTGCCTCTGGTCCTGGCTCTGCCTCTGGTCCTGGCTCTGCCTCTGGTTCTGCCTCTGGTTCTGCCTCTGGTTCTGCCACTGTCTTTTCACCATGTGAGGGCGTTGCCATCGACATGAAATTTTGAATCCGCGCATTAAATTCGTCCATGGGGATGGCTTTATCAAGGTAATCCAAAGCCCCCATTTTAAGAGCCTGAAGCCGTACTTGATCATCAGAAGCCGCGGTCAGGACAACAACCCGCGTGGTGTCCAACAAATCTTGCTCACGTAATTCATTCAAGACATCAATGCCGTTCATCACCGGCATCATCAAATCAAGGATCACGAGATCGGGTTGATGCGCTTTGACCATTTCCAAAGCTTCTGACCCATTGCTGGCTTCCATTATTTCAGCATCCGCAAACGCCCGTCGAAGTTGGCGGACCATTGGTTTTCGGATCAAATCGGCCTCATCGTCTACGACTAATATTTTTGTTTTTTCCATCATGTCTCAATCCTTGTAGAGGTCACCGATCCAAGTTGTACGTTTGATGCGTTAAAGATTTCTGCGTTGGCCGGCATCATGAAGTGGAACTGGCTGCCCACGTCAACGGTACTTTCGACCCATATTTTTCCGCCATGCCCTTGAATGAGGCCTGCCGTCAAAGGTAAGCCTAGGCCCGTGCCTCCGGCTTGTCGGGACATGGTCGAATCAATTTGTTCAAAGGCGTTAAAAATCGCCTCAAACTTATCAGTGGGAATGCCACAGCCCGTATCGCTGATGATGAAGTGGATCTGTGCGCCTTCATCTTGTACGACCAGTGTAATCGAACCTTTGTTCGTAAATTTCACCGCATTGCCCAACAGATTGATCAAAATTTGGGTAAGGCGAAAGGGGTCTGCCCAAACCAAGATATTGTTGGGAATATCAACGTGCAACGTCAAATCCTTATCTTGCACGCTGGATTTGACAATTTCAACGGCGCTTTGCACAATGTTGTTAATTTTTACGGCTTCGAGGTTTATCGATAATTTACCCGCATCCATTTGAGCGAATTCAAGTATTTCGTTGATCAAGGCCAACAAATGATTAGCCGCCCGAAGCCCGCCACTGGCAACCTCGACAACCTCGTCCTCAAGATCCATCATCGCCGATTGCAAGGCTTCCCGGTGTTCTTCTGGCAAGGCTGGCTTTAGGTCCGCGAGTTGTCGCAAGCCGTTAAACTCTACAAATTGTTTTGATAACTCTTCGAACGGGCCTTTCAAACCTTGTGTTGGCGTGCGCAGTTCATGGCTGATGATGTTCAAAAAATTAGACTTCGCTTGACTGGACGATACCGCCCTATCTCTGGCTTGTTCCGCAACATGTCGCTGTTGTTCAAGGTCCCCGTTGGTTTCTCTCAGTTCCAAAATCAGGGCGTGTACTTTAGAAGACATATCGTTAAATGCCTTGGCGGTTTGCGCCAATTCATCTTGACCTTCATCGGGTATTTTAAATCCAAAATCCCCTTCGGCAACTTGCTCGGAACCATGCTGCAAATCAATCAAACGCCGCACCAAAAATGTCCCTAACAAGAAAGACACCAATGCGGAAAAAATAATTTCTCCAACTCCAATCATAATGACTTTAAGCTGGATCAACGAAATGGTACTGCCCAAAAGGTCCGTGGAAATTCCAATTTCAACCTGCCCGTAGCTGTCTTCTCCCACCTTAACAACGGCGAAGGTATCAAACACATTGTCTTCAACTTCAGACAAGTTGGTATCGGCAATAAAAGCCCGGGCTAAAAAATCTGGGGACTTGGCTCGTTCGGCAAGGGTGATGGAGGTGTCCTTAACCCGGGCATACAACAGACCTTCGTTCTGCATCACCTCATCTACAAAACTTTCCAAAGATGCAATATCGGTGGCCAGCACCGCATTCGCAATACTTGTGGCAAAAAGATTAGAGGTGATTTGCGCCCGTTTGAAAAACTGTTCTTCAAGGGTATTTTGCATCACACCCACGACAATAACGGCGAACATGATGTTGAATAGTCCTTCGACGGACGCGATAAAGACAATAGCTTTCCATCGAAATGATAGCTTAGAAAACGAAGTTCGAAGAGCATTAAACATGAGCAGAACTTTATGACCTAAACGATTAAATTATTTTGGGAGTTCCGTAATGCCCAATTCGCGGACATCTTGCCAATTTCCATCGTGAGCCCGTTCGGCTCCTTGCTTAAAGCCAACGGCCAGCAAAAGCTCCTTATCCGCAAGATCGTTAAACATTTCAGCCAACGCGCTTTGAACGGCTGAAACGACCCCAAACGGAATTTTTGGATGCGCGGCAAAGGCATGAGAGGTATATCCCACCGTTGTCCACAAGACTTTCAGCTGATCCTTAATCTCGGCATCGACCGTCCCAAAGGTACGTTGAATGCCGCCTCCCGCTGGATAAAGGCCCATGGCAACGCTACGATAAACGGAATCATGGCTCCCCACATATTTAGGTGTGATGGCAATGTCGTTTAAAGACAAATAGGTCCGCGGCAAAACACTTGCGGCAAACGCAGCTGGGGCCGGGAAGGCCAACGTTTTGCCCTTTAGATCATTTAAACCTGTTAGGGGTGTGTCTTTGCGACTGACCAAAATCCCCTTAATTTGCTTGCCCTTCTGTTTGGCAAAGGCCCGATAGCCCGGGTCGCTTGCAAACACCGTGTAATGAACCGGATTCATGTAAGCAAAGTCATATTCACCCGCCGCAAGTCGTTCTTCGAAAATGGGAATTTTCGGCGCGGTGCGAAAAACTAACTTGTGACCGGACAGTTCACTGAGCCGTTTCAAAATGGGCCCCCATTTCTCCACAAGAACCTTCGCGGATTGTTGAGGAACAAAGCCAAACGTATAAAAGTGATTGGCGGCTTGGGCAGCCCCGGTGCACAGCAGAATGCTTGCTAGGAAAGATGAAAAATATCGGATTACTTTTCGTGTCATTTCTAACTCCACAATCAAGTACCAGACTTAACGGGATAAACACCTGAAGTGATTCATATTTTGAGATTCTCAGACCAATGAAAGTCTCTCGATATGCAAAGATTACTCACTCAGGCGTTATCCCTTTCATTAGAAGACCATATACCGCTTTAGCGAACAAGGCGTCAGACGCTTGTTTGGTTGGTCATGCTCATCATTCAAACCGGAACGGTCAGTCTGTCGCGTCTTGCGGGGCATGTCGATACACGGGCTCAAACATTGTCTGTCCACCGTCGTTTTGAGCGTTTCTTCCAATATGTTCGACTTAATGAAGGTTGTATCGCGCAACTGATTGCTCACATCATGGGGCTGGCTGGCAAGCCGTGGCATCTGGCTTTGGATCGCACCAATTGGAAATTTGGCCGCTGCCATATCAATATCCTGATGCTGGGCATCATACACGAGACCTTCCCGGATCAAACTGAGCAACCAATGTCCTCTAAAACGAACCTATGCAGAACCTAGCGCCGAAGTGATCGCAAATGAGACCGCAACACACATCACATCGAAACTCTTGCATAACAGGTCTTTGCAGTGATTTCGGAGGAACCTAGCAAATCAGCCATTCAGGTAATAAAAAAGCCCCAGCAACTCTGCCGAGGCCTTTTATAAAAATGGTGCCCGGGGGCGGAGTACGAAAACTTATATAGATCAATCACTTAAACTGCAAGTAAGACACTTTTACTATCCGCAGAGTTCCGCCAGCTTCCGTGGGAAGTGTCTTACCGGATTTCGTAGAAATTGATTACTGACCGGCTTATTCGACCCGATGAAGTGCACAAATCTTATTACCGGATGGGTCACGTAGGTATGCAAGATAGAGATCACCCTTGGCACCTTCCCGAATGCCCGGAGGGTCTTCACAGGTAACCCCGCCATTGGCCAATCCGGCGGCATGCCATCTGTTGGCGGCCTCTCCATCAGAAGCTGCAAAACCAATCGTGCTGCCATTTCCGTTACAGGCTGGCTCTCCGTCGATGGGTTTGCTGATCGAGAACACACCCGTTTTCGTACGGTAAAAACAGCGCCCATTGGCATCAATCACACCCGGTTCATGCCCTAGTTCTCCAAGTACCGCATCGTAAAAGACCTTTGATTTTTCAACATCGTCTGCACCAACCATAATATGACTAAACATAGCAATTCCTCGTTATAAACATGTAATCGACGGTTCAACGGCCAAGATATCCTGCATCTCTATGCAATACAAACGGCTACTCCGATCACACCTCCTTAAACATGAGGCGATCATCCTCACCAGTCTTTGGGTTCGTCCCGCACTGGGTGAGTTCGTGCAGGGTACAGCGAATGGCTGCAATCCTATGAAAAGGTTTGCAGTTCCATGGGTCAAATCGTCAGACCCATTGATAATAGTGAATGAGGAAGTATCCTTTTGTCCAAAGATATTACCCGTTCACGTATTAAGGTAATTCAATAATCGTTGATGGAGGCCCAATTGAACCACGAGATCATCTTCACTCGATTACCCAAGATTGAGCCGATCGAAATTATTGCTCACATGTCCGATCCTCGTGTCGCAAAGCATATGCCTCTTCTGACATTCGAATGGGATGAAGCTGCTGTGACCAAATTTGTCGCTACCAAAGAAGAGTGCTGGAGCCGAGATGGACTTGGGCATTGGGCAATTATGTTAAACAATAAATACGTGGGGTGGGGTGGCTTCCAAAAGGAGGGAGACGAGTGGGACTATGGTTTAGTTCTCAGATCAGGGTCTTTCGGGTTAGGCACACGCATCTCAAAAAAGGCAATTGAGTTCGCATTTGCGGATGACCGTATTCCCTTCGTAACCTTCCTGCTGCCGCCGTCACGCAAAAATCTGAGTGCGCTTAAAAGACTTGGAGCGGCATTTGTCGAAGAGATAGACTATGATGGGTCAACCTTTCTCAAATATCGACTGGAGACCGAATGACGGCTGGCCTCCTAGTCGGCATGGTTTAGACCTACCGTTATGGAACTTGTTCAATCACTTGGCCGCATGGGTTATGACGAACCATGGTTGATGTCTGCACAATGTCCCGTTCACAGTCAGAGGGTGCGTTCGGGCGGCCTTCACGGACTATCTGGCGGGTAGTTGCGATCAGTGAAGCTGCTGGTCGCACCGTTATTTTATCACATGGCAGGATGCCACATTCCCATTTCGGGCGTCCGCCGACTGTCGTGTCAAAAAACTTTTGCTGCGGCAATTTCCCAAGCAATCAACATCAAGGCCACCCAAGCGGCTGTGAAGATAATGGTCCGGGCCATTAAATACTTGAAGCCTGTCAGCATAACTACAGCATGGGCAATCCGCGCCCAGAAGAAAAACGCCGAAGCTCCCGCGGTGATTTCAGTAGAAACACCGGTCAAATGGGCAACAATGACTAGTCCAGCAAAGCCACCGAATTGCTCAACAAGATTAACGTGGGCACGGTCGGCCCTGCGAAGAAAGAAATTGTCCGAGGTGTTAGAAGCCGAGCGCAACTCTGCGTATTCTTTTTGGGTCAGCAAGCCGTTGACCATGACTTGGCCAAAAATATATGGGGTCCAAAGGACTATCAGCAAAACAGATGTGAGAAAAAGGTAAAGCAGTTCAGTAGACATGACTAACCCTTCTTGAATGATATGATTGACGACAACGGGAGTAATAGTTCGTTGATGTTTTGATCAACATCATGATTACAGAAGTGATCTCAATTTTCCAATAAAAGGTTTCACGTGCTTTGGGTAGCTACGGCAACTGAGGCTTTAGCTGTGACCCCATGTCACATTCACTCTTCACCGGCCCAGCCCTACATTCACCTCATAACGCGCCGTTAATCAGTGACCGACGCGAAGTTATGGAGGGAGATATGAAAAATGTAATGGCTGAACGACTGATGCTTGCAGTTGAAGACGCTGTGAAAAAAGGCTGTGAAGAGATGCGCACCCGTGCGGCACTCGCGGCTCAAGCACTATGCTGTGCCGATGCCGATCACGATGATCACGACGAAGAAGAACCAACTGTTCACTGAATGTCGGTAATCACAGTCGCCACATCAACGAACACACATTCTATGACAGCATCATGATTGATACCGGCATATTTTATCGTTTGCAGTCGGAGTGTGCTTTTGGGCAGCCTTCACGGACTATCTGGAAGGTAATCGCTATCAGCGACGGTGCCGGGCAGTAGGGCTTGCTACAGGATAGACATTCTTTGACTGACTTTATTTCGTTGCCGGTTGAATTGAGAACACGAAGTTGCCCAAATTTTGAACCGAAAAGCGGATGAATTTCCATTTCGCTCCCTCAAACGATGAGATAGAAAATGATACGCACTATATTTGCTGCTACCGATGGCTCTGACCATGCAAACAAGGCACTGAAACTGGCAAGTGACCTTGCTGCGAAATATCGTGCTCGACTAATTCTTCTGCACGTACCGCTGTTCAACGCCAGTTCAGAAACGCTCAAAGCTGTTGCAACCCGTAGCAGACTTTCAAAATCCCTTCGTGATCTACTCGATACATACGAAGCCGATTTTCAGTTGAAAGTAGCTTCCGCTGGGATTGGCGCAGGTGCTGGATTGGGGTTTGCCTTCGCGCCCCCACCCCGTGAGCTAATTGATGCAATCAGCGGCCAGATTATGACCCGTGCCGAAAAGATTGCCGCCAAAGCAGGTGTTAAAAAAGTTACTCCGCTTGTTGCTGAAGGTGATCCAGCAGATGTGATCCTCAATCTGGCCGCAAGCCACAAAGTCGATATGATCGTATTGGGCAGTCGTGGTCTGAGCGATTTCAAGGGGCTTTTGGTCGGTAGTGTTTCCCACAAAGTTGGTGCTCAAGCCGATTGTAGCTGCATAACTGTGAAATAGAGTGCCGGGTGCATCTGTCGGCGTTCTGTTGATCCACGGCGTTATCTTTCCGTTCGATTAGTCAGAAATTATTCAGTTTTCTTAGTCGTTTGATGCGATGCTTGCTGTAAGCATCTATTTTCCGTGTGAGAGGATCGGTCGGGTTGAATTTGATATGTGTGATGGAAACATGGAACGAATTTTGTGTATCACTCGAACCAAAATCGAGATGACACAAAATCCCTGCTTCATCACCCAGATACCGGACTTCTATAACGCTGCATTCACGCGGAAAATCCCTGCCAACGTCTTTGTGCATTTTTGCCCTTAACTCTTTTCTTGCTACTGCGGCCAAAGGCAACGATGCCTCTAACTCCTCAATAAGAGCCATCGTCTTGTTCATGTCGTCAATCATTGTAGATAATCACAGTATTTCAGGAACCTGTTTGCGGCACTTCTTCGACAATATCAGCATCCGCAGTCGAGCCAAACACCTCTCTTTAATTTCCGCAGAAGCGGCCTGTGCAAAGCCACCACAACACCCCTCAGACATGCTATAACAGCATTATGGTTGATATCGGCACATTGTATCGTTCACAGTCAGTGGGTGCCTTTGGGCGGCCTTCACGGACTGTCTGGCGGGTGATGGCGATCAGTGAAGCTGCTGGGCGACACGCCCACGCCAGTCTGGCTGATACGGCGGACCCGCTGTCCACCAAAATGGTGGCAGTGAACGCGTTGCTTGATCCTGACCTTTATCTGCCTGTGGAATAGCCAGCACCTACCCGACAAAGGAGGCCATCGGACAACGAAGCTGGGCCTTTGAAATCAACAGAGTTCCACTGATCTGTGATGTTATCTGTAGGGTGGGCCAATACATCTGAGGGGATGAATATGCGAGTTTTACTGATGACGTTGGCGCTGGTGTCTGGTTTGAGCCTGAATGCTCAAGCGAAGGCTGCGGAAAACCTGATGGACGGAATTACACTGCACCAAATCTGTGGTCCGTTTAAGGTACCGAAAAATAAATACAAACACGGACTTTGTGCCGGATTTTTGGTTGCAATCGCTGACATTTATCAAAGTAACCCCAACGACGATTTTTGCTTTGTGGTCCCTGAGGTCGATCCCCGCAAGAAGATGATAGAGGCGTACAACAAATGGGGTGTTGAGAACCCGCAAGAAAGAAAAGTTGACGGCTGGGTGGCGGTGCTTCTCGCACTAAATTCAGAATTTCCCTGTCCGAAGTAATCCAGCCTGACCGGAAATCAGTAGGCAAGGCGTCTGTCACGTTGCTGGTCCTGTCACTCTCAGGAACCGCTGAGATGCCCCCAGATTGTCCACAGCCCTATCAGCACAAAGCCAATCCCTGCTAACAACTTCAGCGGCACCATCGTCAAATACCGCTCTGCCACAGTCCCCAATGCCACCGCGATAGCTGTTGACGCCACAAGCGCCAACGCCGCCGCCATGAACACCATCATTGGATGAACCTGCCGGTCGGTGGCGAAAAGCAGCGTGGCGATCTGGGTCTTGTCGCCCAGTTCCGCAATGAAGACTGTGATGAAGATTGTGGTGAGATAACTCATGTGGCGGCTCCTTCTTTCAGGTCAGCATACCGGACAATTTTTGACGGGACACCCACTGTTGTGTTATGGTGATTTACGCATCCAGAAAACGGCAAGAGCCGTTTGCCAACCGGTTATCCATCACGGTGGCTTCATATGATGTGCCATGTCAGGAAAAGGGATTTCTCTATGACGACCAGACCCAACTAAACTACCTCCCCATACAGAACATCGGCAATCAACGCCACAAGTGCGTCCGATCCCGATGTTGTGCGCGGCCTATGTGACTGGCTCCAGTCCCGTGGTGATGCCGTGCGCGAACTGAAGTGAAGTTGAGGAGACAGTTATGGTTGAAGCAATCTTTGTCGATGAGTTCCCGCCGTTCATTGAGTATCTGGAGGTCGAGGACCGGCCTGAGATGCTGGGTGGCCCGGCGACCGATGCGGGATGGTACCTGCATCCCGAATGCATGATGGGTTGCTGCGAAAGTGCTGGCCCATTTCGTACCTTGGCAGCCGCTGTCGAGGCGGATCGGGTGCTCCGGGAACAGTTCAGGGAAGCTTCCAGAAAACGGCGCACCAGTGTTTTTGTGCCAAAAGAGATTGAGCCATTTTGAACGAGGGGTTTGGGGTCACGCGAACTTGGGGGTTGCGTGGCCGACGAACTATCGCAAACAACAATGCGCAAGAAAAAAAGGATCAGGAAATTGAAAGACGGTATCAACGCCCACAGTACCCGACTCTTTTCATAACACCAACTCTATCAACGGTTTCCGAGGAATGTTTGGTTTGAATAAAGCCATCATATAGTCGCGGATTTCCA